>Ga0080006_1239717_pt1 | contig 128749 bp, 130 predicted proteins | sample RS3BMetagenome_FD_69209 | JGI IMG/M metagenome (GOLD analysis project Ga0080006, IMG submission 69209) | Ferric oxide microbial mat and aquatic microbial communities from Rainbow Spring, Yellowstone National Park, USA - RS3B (SPADES... ...
AAGAATCAGATAAGATTAATTTCACGACGCATGGAAAAAGTGACCCTCTCGAAATGCCTTGAATGAAAATATTTGAGGCCGTCTCCACGACTATTCAGTCGTGGCCCCATTGAAGTTTTACTACTGTATTTTCACTATTTTCTGGCACTCCTTGTCTCCACGACTATTCAGTCGTGGCCCCATTGAAGTAACTTTGTGAATTTATTGTTTTGCCAGTTGCAACACCAAGTCTCCACGACTATTCAGTCGTGGCCCCATTGAAGTAATTTTTCTACAGGTGCTATGACAGGAACTTTTGGAGTCTCCACGACTATTCAGTCGTGGCCCCATTGAAGTTCCTCAGGGGGTGGTAACCTCTCGATCAATAAAAAAGTCTCCACGACTATTCAGTCGTGGCCCCATTGAAGTATGAATTACAGGTAGATGTGCCTGTTGCTAATTTAGGTCTCCACGACTATTCAGTCGTGGCCCCATTGAAGTGTAACAAATATCCCTCCTCTGTATGCACTGGCAAAAAAGTCTCCACGACTATTCAGTCGTGGCCCCATTGAAGTAGATGTGTTTGTCTGGACAGTACAGAGGCAACCGTTGTCTCCACGACTATTCAGTCGTGGCCCCATTGAAGTCTAACCTGAAATGAGGATTTACTCCCCTTATGCGAGCGTCTCCACGACTATTCAGTCGTGGCCCCATTGAAGTCTGCTATTGGATGATGTTCATATGCCAGCTCAGTTGGTCTCCACGACTATTCAGTCGTGGCCCCATTGAAGTACGCAAACATTGCTCGCATACTATATCTACTTCACCATGTCTCCACGACTATTCAGTCGTGGCCCCATTGAAGTTTTCATCTTTCGCCTTTGACTTCTCGTAATCGTCAAGTCTCCACGACTATTCAGTCGTGGCCCCATTGAAGTGATATTGCGAGCGTAACGATTGCGGCAACACTACGTCTCCACGACTATTCAGTCGTGGCCCCATTGAAGTATCATTTAATTATCTCCCGTAAAAATACAGATAAACAGTCTCCACGACTATTCAGTCGTGGCCCCATTGAAGTTATTTATAGCGTATGATCGACTTATCGGACGAGTAAGTCTCCACGACTATTCAGTCGTGGCCCCATTGAAGTTTAAAATTGAGGAGTATGATAGGATTAAGGAGATAAGGTCTCCACGACTATTCAGTCGTGGCCCCATTGAAGTTCATAACTCACGATTTTTACGAATTCATCAGAATCATGTCTCCACGACTATTCAGTCGTGGCCCCATTGAAGTATACCCCAGTAGAGATTCTTAGGGGCGTTTGAAAGAGTCTCCACGACTATTCAGTCGTGGCCCCATTGAAGTTATAGTCCCTCTGTATGTATTTTCTATGTCCTTAACCAGTCTCCACGACTATTCAGTCGTGGCCCCATTGAAGTCGTGCCTCTCTTTCATTCTTGCACCAAGATTTTTAGTCTCCACGACTATTCAGTCGTGGCCCCATTGAAGTCCTATATATGCGTTCGTTCGCATTCCGGGGCACTTTGTCTCCACGACTATTCAGTCGTGGCCCCATTGAAGTAAGAAGGGTTTAAAATACTCATTTTTGATAATCACGTCTCCACGACTATTCAGTCGTGGCCCCATTGAAGTATTATCCCTAACACCGTTGCATTCAGCATAACTCAGGTCTCCACGACTATTCAGTCGTGGCCCCATTGAAGTGGAATTCGCAGCTTGTTGTATGCCATTGTGCCAAGTCTCCACGACTATTCAGTCGTGGCCCCATTGAAGTTAGTCTTTCCGTCTCTTCTGCGAGCCATATACTAGGTCTCCACGACTATTCAGTCGTGGCCCCATTGAAGTCAACATAACTCAAAACTTAGCTGCTTTAATTCTCGAGGTCTCCACGACTATTCAGTCGTGGCCCCATTGAAGTGTCCCAGGTTTTCGAATCGAGTCCAGCAGTGAACTGGTCTCCACGACTATTCAGTCGTGGCCCCATTGAAGTATGAAAGGTGAATATGTTGTTAAATGGCAATACACAGTCTCCACGACTATTCAGTCGTGGCCCCATTGAAGTAATATCATGGATTTAAAAAAAGAAGATGCTTCTGGGGTCTCCACGACTATTCAGTCGTGGCCCCATTGAAGTCATTCCTGTTTTTGTCATCCTATTTCACCCCTAATTTTGTCTCGACGACTATTCAGTCGTGGCCCCATTGAAGTCAGTATATGTGCGTGCGCGCATACACACACGCGCACGTCTCCACGACTATTCAGTCGTGGCCCCATTGAAGTAATCCAGCTATATGGCAAACAACCTATTCTTGTTTTCGTCTCCACGACTATTCAGTCGTGGCCCCATTGAAGTCTGCTTGTTTCCTGGAGATTTTATCCTGATTAATCCGTCTCCACGACTATTCAGTCGTGGCCCCATTGAAGTAAGAGGTAAACATTTATTTGAAAAATGGAAGGATATTGTCTCCACGACTATTCAGTCGTGGCCCCATTGAAGTACGGGTGAGGTCATCGTCGGGTTTCTTGGGCTCGTTGGTCTCCACGACTATTCAGTCGTGGCCCCATTGAAGTCATCAGGAATACAGTTGCCGGAGCGCTTGCCGCCGGGGGTCTCCACGACTATTCAGTCGTGGCCCCATTGAAGCGGAGTCTGAAAAGATGATGCGCAATTCACAGAAACACATATCTTCGTTCAACGGTCGGGTTAGTAGGTCATCAGTCTTAAAGTGATATGAATCGACACCAGCAATATTTGCTGCCGTTTCGTGATTCAGTTCTTGTCAGGAACATGATTCTTGTTATCTGGAACGAAAAGCCCAAGTCCAAAGTGTGCATGCTTCCCGAGTGATAACGGGCCGTGAAGCGGCGTGTCGAATTCTATTTCAAACCCGAAACCGAGACCTTCGGCCTCGCCTTTACGGCTACGCGTGAACTCAAGCCAACTGATATCTTTCCCGTGCTTATGGAGCTTCGCGAGTGGTCTGATTCGCCGCGGTGCAGGCAGACCATGGTTCTCAGCCTCGCGCTTCACCTCACCAGCGAGCCACTCCGCAAAGGCGCCCCTGCCCTTCCGGTAGTGCCTCGGAGTAACGAATGGCGTCTCACTTCGAAACACCCTACTACTCTGCTTAAGGAAATCCTTCCCTGCGATGCCCCATTCGATGGGAACGAGTCTCAGGTCTGGCTTCCCATTCGGCTGATGGATGCTGGTGAGTTGGTTCAATGTAGAGAGTTCCAGTTCGTCGAATTCGTCTGAGCACCTGATTAGCATCCTGTCGATCCAACCATCATCGTTTGAGTCGAACGGCAGCAGATAGACGTGCCGGTGGCCTCTTGCTGGAGCTCCTGATCTGTCCTTTCCGCTAAACTTCAGTGAAACCCTGTCCGGGTCGCCGACGAGGTGCTTGTGTATGCCCATCAGCTTCTTGTGCACCCGCTCCGCGACCTCTACCGCCCGAGTAATGCGCTCCGGCACCCGCGAGGAGACGGAATAGAGGACTGCATTCACATGCATGGCACGCGGCTTTCGGCGTGCCACTAGCCATGACCTGAAACAGTTCGCCTTCCTGGCATATGTCATTTGCCTGAATGCAGGCGGCTCGCTCATTTTCGACTTTAACATATCGCCTGTAGACCATTCTAATGCTTGTAGCCATGTCATCGCAGCTCTGGAGACATCAGCCGTCATTGTCTTCCGTCCGCTCTTGTGTTTTTCCTTTTCTGTAAACTTAACCTTTACAGCGTCTTCGCGCTCGAACTCTTGCTTCGTAATGGGTACAGCGACCTCTACAGCCTCCATTCCAGGCCCAATACCTGAAACTGCGGGTGTGCAATTCATCTGCAGACTAGGAACAGCATCTGTAGCACTTGCACTGATCCACGATTCGCTTCTTCCGAGGTAGTTGAGTAGAGACAACAGTTCGTTGAGGTCTTTGAGTGATTCCTGCTCCGGAACTGAATGTGGCCAGCACATGAGTATTTTGTCCCCACGTTCCGTTACGACGAAGCCGTCGTATATTGGCTGCCTGTCAGCGACGGATTCAGTATTCGAGCTTTGGTAGCAAAGAATCGCAGCAGATCTGGCCTCCGGCAGGTAGAATTCAGGCGGGGAGCTTCCTATGGTCTCCAGCGCTCTTGAAACCCTTGCTTCGTCCCAGTCAGGCCGCTTACGTTTCCACGTGTCTATTAGGGCCCGTACAAGCCTGTACGGGGATGGTGGCCATTCCGGCACCCCCTCGTTTACGTTGCGTCCCCAAGGGGTACTGTGGTATCTGCCATTAAGTAGTATTATCTCGATGGTGAGCATCAGCAACCACCATTCACTTAACAGAGTTGTTCTGATCGTCCTCGTTCCCATTCCCGTCTCCGTCTGTGCTCTCCGCCCCTCCACGATTCTTTCTATCATCTTTCACATGCTTATTAGATACCTTCACCTTTGTCGTGATTTCGAGGACTGGAGGAGAGTTAAAGAGTCCCTTTTTCCTGCATGCCTCGATCCCGGACTTGACTAGTGACAAAAGTGTTTCTTCTTCAGGAATAACGAAGCCTGCTGGCTCGACAACTTTTACTTCGCCTTTCACCTTTAAGTCGCATGCAGTTCTGAGTCGGAGTCCGGACTTAAGGAACTTCCTGATCTTGAACAATGCAAGCGATACCAGCAGGTCGGATGCCTCGTCTGGAAGGCCGTACCCTTCAATAAGTGACAGATCGAGATTGAAGAAGGCAGTGATCTTCCCTGCCGTGTACTCGGTTCTGTGGTAGGGTACGTTCCCATAGACATCCCCATCGTAATTTTCGGCTCTTATCTTCCCTGTTGGGTCAAGAGGATTGATTTTCACGCCACCAGAGGCAGCTTCGCGTATGTCCTCTGCCTCAATGAAACCAGTGAGTGCCCTTGGCACCTTTATCCTGCCATCCTCGAGATTCGACATAAACACACCGTGCAGGAGTGAGTTAGGATCGTACTTAAAGAGGGCTTTCCCAATGTTCTTCCAGTCGATCGGCTTACCCTTTACGTATCTTGCGTCTGCCATGAACTTCTTTTTAAATTCCTCATTGCTTATGATGAACGGGGAGTTAATCCGGTGTGCCTCAATGAGTGAACTCGTCTCCGTCTCGATCACCCCAGATAACTTGACCAATATGTACGGGAGCCCTTCAAGCTCTTTCGATATCTTCGGTCCGGTTCCATCAAGGCACGTGCTTTCGAGCCTGTTCGCAATCGATTGCGCTGACTCGACAAGTATCATTCGCTTGCCGTCCGGTCGCTCGAATACGGCCGCTCCGACGTCTGGAAATCCGGTGGGCTGGAACCTTGTTCCCTGGAGTGGATCCATTTCGATTTCAATCAACAGTCTCGGCTTTCCCTTCAATTCCACATATTCGTTTGCCATTTGTTCACCTGTTTCATTTATTTGTCGTTATTCTCTAGCGCTAGGCTGTAGAGCTTTTTTGTCTCCCACACCGGCAGGAGAAGCGCCGCAGCAATCCTTTCTCCGTTACCGAAGTTGCTCAAGCCCACGTTGAGCGGGTTGAGGCCGGCCGAAAACAGACGTCTTCGTGCAATTTCACAGGCATTCGCAATTCGGCCCGACTTCAGCAGCGACAGGATCGCTTGTTCGGGCACCACAGAAACCTTGCAGCCTTTAATGACTTCAATTTCATGGGGTAGAAAGAGCAGTTTTAGCATAGCCCAATGCCGTGGGAATATCCCTTCGTAATCCGTAACGGGCATCATGGCTTCTTTTACTGCCTGCGACACTGCGCTGACGTCTGCCCATTTGATACACTGCATTCCGAACAATAGCTGCTCGATGACGAAATCGTCAGTAGCGCCGTCTAAAAAGTTGGCTATGTCACTCATCCCAAGCCCGAATCGTGCGAAAAGCGGGTTGTGAGAGGCATTCAGTCGAGCCGCGTCCATTATCCTTCTGGAAAGTAGGTTCGCCATGCGCATCGCTAGCGAGTGGCCGCGCCACTCCACCTGGTTTCCGGATTCAGCCCACAAGTACGGCACTTTCGGGTTCACGGGTTCGAGGTTTGCCCTGATCGGACCAACGTCGTCCGTCGGGCCGATAGATGAAAGCGCTCGCGCTATTCTAAATTCAACTGTGCCGTCGTCCGCCGCATTCAGCCAGCGGGCAGTGAGCCCAGAAAGTGGCCGTTCCAGCCTTGGTTCTTTCGATAAATCGCGAGTTGCAATGAGCATCTCTATTTTGCCGATAGCGGCGATGACCGCCTTCAACCTATGGGCCCCGCCAGTAAGCAGAGCATAGTAAATAGCCTCATCCAAATTCCTCCTGGCTGATAAGTACTGCGCTGGCGGGTTCTCGAACTCACCTAAAAACTTATCCAGGTAACCTAGTATCGGATCCAGTTCCCTTATGAGGTCAGACTCCCGTCTGTACGTCACGGGAAAGCGCCCAGCTGGCAGCGCTATGAAATTATCGCCACGTCTCTTCAGCAGGTCATATCGGACAAACTCCGTGACGCCCCTGTCCACGCCGAGCGAGGATACCGCCTCTGCAAACTCGATAGTATTGCGCGCCATCCTCCGCCCGACGTCGGCTCTCCCCTCAGAGATGAACGTCTTCAGCTCGCTATAGGTGATTGCCCGATTCCAGAGAGGAGCCCACAGTTCCGCCTTAGCAACCGCCTCGTCCTCCCCATTCGAGGAAGTGTATCCTACGGCCTTTACTTTAACCGTGAACGGGCTCTTGAGCAGACTCTTCCCGCCGGGCATGCTTCGCTTGCCTATCGAGCTTGACCAAGCCACTGCACCCTCTATCGTCAACACGTAATCCCACGGATTGATAGGAAAGTCCTTCTGCTCAATATTCGGGCCCTGATTGAATCCACCGGCCCGCCCTGGGTCAAACTGTCCGATGGATATGTTCTCGTACGATCCTGACGGTTTACCGAACAACGCATTTACTAGATTGGGATCTGTGTCATTCCAAGACGGAGGGTGGATGAGCACCCTCTTGATACAGAACATGAAGTTGTTTGTATAGTCCAGACGACCTTCGTTACCGCCACTGCCCAGTATGGGTGGATACTCCACAATGCCTTCCGCACCGATGACAACTGCAGCATCGATCCATTCCAGCGCTGCGTCTGGGAGTCTGTCCCTGCATGCTTGAATGATTCGCTCCTTGTATGATTTTCTTTTGAGTTTATTAGCAATGGTTCTCATCTTCTTGGCAGGCCTCAAAATCTCCTTGATTGCCGAGTCTATATTCTTCGAGGACCTTGCCACGTTCTTAGTCTCCTGTTCGAGTCTCTCGATGGTATTGCTCATTGGATTAATCATCGCGAGGGTCAACTTATGCTTCTCAATAGCATCGAGTATCTCATTTAATGCTCTTTCAATCTCAGCTCTTTTCCTTCTGCCCACCTTGCTAGTCGCTTCCTTCGCGTTGTCAATTAGCTGCCCGATGGTAAGTTCTCGCGATGACATTTCCGGCATCCTCAGGATAGCTTCGATAGTCTGGCGATATGTATGGAACCTCTGACTTGTTGAGGATCTCAAAGCGTCTAGACCAGTTCGGTCGTCCCCCTCAAAAAAACCGCTTCCGCCGTTCCATGGCGCGACAATAGGTGTTGGTTTATATTCCTTAGTGAAGAACTCGAGAAGTCCGGTTGAATCGAACTTTGACTCGAGAATGAAAATTCCGTTTTCCCACCACCCCCTAGCAGACGCATCCGCTTGGCAAGAGACAATCCTGAGGACTGCCAACGCCTTGAGGTACGAGGCGAATGGCTCACTTTTGCAACCTTTTAACTGAAGCGTAGTCATTTCATCCCCCCACTAGCCCGTTCGTCGGCTGCCCTCAGTATTGCTTCCATCAATGCAAGCCTGAATGGGCCAATGTCCTTTGAATCCCTGAGTTTTATCATCCTGGCAGTCCAACTCGCACCCAATGGTCCCTCACCCAGTTCCATTGGAGAAAGGTCAAGTTTGACCCTAGCACATCTGACACCCCCACCGAGATCTATATCCTGATGGGGATCCTCTGGAACTATATCGCCGTCCCATGCCCCCCTAGCGAATCTGATATTTTCTTTAGGAGGTCGATATTCGTCAGGCATTGACCTTAGCGACAAACGGACCTTCCCGTGGTGCGCCGCACAAAGATATGCTGCTATATCGCTTACATCGTTTTGGAGTGCGATTATCCCAGATACGAACTCATGACGCATGTGCTTCCTTCTTTTGTCCCCTTCAGTCGGCACCTCGGGCAATTTCCCTTTCTTCCATGCGTTTTTCGGTGCCTTCGCAAGCAGTGTATTCTTAAATTCAGCAGGAGCGTTAATTCTCTCGATGTTTGCCTGCCACGATGGATGAGCCTTGCCGCAATCGTGCCATCTAGCAGCCTCGAGAATAGGTTGTGCAATCTCATATCCGAGAGAAAGTGACTCGACAATATTGTTTGCAATCTTGACCACATGGTCTGTGTGTGTAGCAATACTCATCCAGTCACCTAATGACAGCGGATCTGAAGAGTAGGATTCGCTCGTTGTTGCCGTCGCTGGCATCAGAACATCCACCCTCTTCTTCGAGTCAATATCCCAGCCTTCCTCGCTGGTATACATCCCTTGTTTAGCGTCGAGCATTAGAACCATACCGGGGTACACTGGTGTTGCCTTGCTCAATGGAATCCATTGCGATTCCAAATAGTCGTAACGCCAGGCGCGTAGGTTCCTCCTCTGCAGGGATTTGATATCGCCCACGCCCACGCTGCATAGCTCGTCCCTGTGCGGCAGAGGAGCATCTTCATCTGGCCCATTCTCCGGCACTTCTCTCCAGAACACCTGGAGGTCGTTCTCCTTCGTGTCCCGTATGAAACGCGAAATATCCGTCTCAATACCGGCTATGTCCTGTGTCGTATCGAAGAGCTCAAACAAATCTTTGCGCCTCAACACGTGCTTGCACGGTAGCATGTCTAATGTCTGGGGCAAGGACGAGGGAGAGACATCAGTGATTTCCTTTAGAATCTTACGGCTGACTTCTAGCTCGTCATTATCGTAAGGTAGAGCGGGGTTCTTCTTAATTCCCAGAACATCGATCCAGAAAACTTCACCGGCAGTCCACTCACCGAACCTGTTGCATCTGCCGAACCTCTGAACCATTGACGGCCAAGGTGCGATTTCCGTGAATAACGTCCTAGCGGAAATGTCAACCCCTGCCTCGACAACCTGAGTGGAAACGACTATGGAATCGTCATCATCTTTTGAACTCAATTTAGTCATCAGGATATTTCGATCATGCGGCCGGAAGTGCGAATGGATCAGTAGCAGTTTGCTCTGGCAATCAGCCTTCTTTAGAGCTTTGTAGAGAGCATGGGCCCGTGCAACGGTGTTAACGATAACGATCGTCCTAGTGCCGGGCTTATGCGTGGAGATGATTTCCTCAACTAATGCTTTCTTTTCGCTTGCATCGGAACTCGCAGGTCTGATGGTTTTGGGAGCCGAAATCCGATTATGGATGGTACTTGTTTTCTTATCATTATCATCGAGTTGGATTATGCCTGTTCTAATACGTGTATCGTCCGAATCTACTGTGCTGAGCCATTCAGGTTTAACGGTTGCGCTCATCCATATGGTTTGGCACACACCTATAGTGCCACAGCCCTCTGTTACCCTACCTCCGTTCCTGAAGGCATCCAGTTGAACGCTTGTGGCCAAGCCAGTCCCCATCAACTGAACCTCATCCATGACCCATAGACAATCGTTGTTCAGTAGTCCGAACTGGACTGGCCACCTGTATCTGCTTATACCATATCCTCTGTTCAACGCACGTGAAAGCAGCACATCCTGAGTTCCGATAATTATCGCATCTCGTTCAGGATACCTGTCCCATTCATTACCATCCTCCCCGCCCATCAGGATGGTGACTGCAATTTTATCCGGCGCATCCCAAGACGGTACATATTTCTGAATATCTTCCACATTTTGTCCATTAACTATTCCAGCGAGCAAACCAACATTAGCTAGCCATAAAATAACGTTATTTCTTGTTTGTTCAACAAGCACTCGCATAGGTAGGCAATATACAAGCCTCCGAGGCGTTTTATTACGTATATCTTGCTCTGCAAACTTTCTTCTCCAGAGCCAAGCTAGAATGACAGCTGCTGTCTTGCCCATTCCAGTTGGAACGCTTATTATATTTGGAAGGTTTGGATCCAGAGCAATTTTTCTCTGATAGGGGAAGGGATCAAATGTAGTGGCGGTCTTAAAGAAAGCATCAAATGTCTTTTCACCTACCACCATGAGATGCTCACTTCTCCGGTTTCTAATAAGGAATGTCGCTTATAATAATTTACATGTCCCGAGTACATGGCTATGACATTAGTCTGCATCGACTCTATTGCAGCTTTGATGTGCCATTAATCCCTAACTATACAGTTACTATGGAATAGGTGGGATGAATCCCAGTTCCTCCACCACGTCTCTTGATGTCTTAGGTATCTCAGACAGCATCCATCTGTCCTCGATCTTAAGCCTGTATATCTTCGACAGATGCATTATGATGTCAGCGAATACCTGCTGAGCATGTCTTTCCTCGCCAGTATGTTGTATATGCGGTAGTAGAATAGCATTGCTACGAAATTTGAGGACATTCCTGCATGTGCATGTCATCGCGCATGTAGGAGCGGTCTGCATGGAGTGTGTTCTTGTGTCGAGACTGCTCAATGTCCACCCTGTGCTTCAGCATTTCGAACACACTCCTTGCACTGAGGGCTATGTTCGTTATGACAGCTATCGTTCCCATCGAATACTGCCTTGAATAATATTCACTCATCCCTGACATCTTTAGGTTTTAAAGTTAAAATCCATTGTTTGAATTCGTCTAAATTTATATATTCAAGGTATGACTGATCATCAATACCTAAGACCGATGCTTCATCAAGGTTGTTAGATTCTTTACCTATATATCTTATCTTATCAACGATAATATGTTTCCTATGTCCAATACCTTCGTTATCATAATCAAATTTGTTATCGCTATGCCTTACATATTGTGCCAGCACATCCTCTAAAGTATACCAGTATTTATCTGAGGGCAAAGGCAAATTAGAAGATGGTGTATCTGTTTTGTAATCAATGAATGGTTTATATTGAATTCCTCTTATATCTTTATCATAAGGTAAACATGGAATGACATCATTTTTCTCAAAACCGATTAGCATGAAATTGAAAGGTTTAACCTATTTTTTATATGGCTTGTCAGAATTCATTTTCTTGAATCTTTGAAGTATTGAAGATAAACGAATCAACTTTATGGTATCAACAGAAAAGGATTAAAGAGGGAAAGAGTATTAAGATTTATAAAAAAATGTTGAGTAAATATGGAGAAGAATGAACAGTTATTTTATGATAAATTAAAGGATATATTCATTGGGGTAAAGGTGGAGGGGAAATCAGGTTTCGTTAATCTAATGCAAATAAAATCATCTTACTTTAATGTTGTTTTTAAAAAATTAAAGGAAGAAATAGACGAAAAGACAAAGGATTTCCCAGAATTCAAGGAAGAGATGTATGATAAGTTAGGAAGAGATGTATGATAAGTTAAATATATTCTTCTCCTCATCCTTTTCAGAATCCGGTTCAATATACTTTACCTACACACCTTTAAAGAGTAAGATTTATGATAAGATCTATACAGATCAGGACGACGTTATATTATTCTGGAAGACAAGAATGTTATATTACGTGAAGATAAAAGAACTGTTCAAGTCCCTTTTGCTCAGCTGACTGTTCGAAGCAAGCCTGCTCTAAAGTGTTAGGGTGGGACATGTTCACCTTATAGATTGCTCTTCTGTATTGCAAAGCGATAAGCTACTCATAGGATACCTTTCCTAACTATGGTGCTTGATCTTGATTGTCCTGTGGAGACCACAGACACGGGTTTTCCAAGGTATTTCTCTATGAATTCTATGTAACGAACTGCATTTGTAGGCAAATCCCTGTATTTTGTAATTCCAGTGATATCTTCTTCCCATCCCTTCATTTCTTTATAAACAGGAACACACTCTGAGAGCAATAAAGCATCATGCGGATAATGTTTGAGTAGCTTTCCTTTCAATCTATATCCAGTCGCCACCCTGATGCTTGAGAGACCAGATAGCACGTCGAGTTTTGTTAGCGCAATTGACGATGTGCCTGAAAGCATGTCGCAGTATTTTACAGCAAACAGGTCGAGCCAGCCACACCGTCTCTTCCTTCCTGTAGTTGTTCCAAATTCAGCCCCCTTCTCAGCTAAATGCTGCCCTGTTTCATCCTGCAGTTCAGTTGGAAACGGTCCTGCCCCAACGCGCGTTGCGTAAGCTTTCACAACACCAAGCACCTTCACTCTCTGCTGTGTGTTGATGCCTGCCCCTGTGTAAATGTTCCCAGGCACTGTGTTGGATGAGGTAACGAACGGATAATTTCCATGGTCTATATCAAGCAGGATGCCATGTGCACCCTCGAAGAGAACATTTTTTCCTTTCGCAAGAGCTGCGTTCAGCATGTATGCTGTGTCAGTTATGTGAGGTGCGAGTCTCTCCTTCCATTTCAACATATTTTTAAGCAATTCCTCAGCACTGAGCTGCATTGATTCTGAGAGGGCATTTGCATATGCGTTCTTGACCGCCACTGTGAATTTAAGTTTTTCAAGCAGACGCCCCTCATCCCACAGCAGTTCGCCCACTCTGAAACCATTTCTTGCAGCCTTGTCAGCATAGCATGGACCTATGCCCCTCTTTGTTGTGCCTATTGCACCTGCGCCGCGGAGCCTCTCCTCAGCACCATCAAGTGCTCTGTGGTACGGCATCACAAGCTGTGCCCTATCGCTTATCCAGAGCCTTGATGTGCTGTAGCCCTGTTGTTCAAGCGCATCCATTTCAGATATCAATTGCTCTGCATCAACAACTGTTCCATTAGCTATGACTGCTGTAGTTCTGCGATGCAGTATGCCTGATGGAATTTGATGGAATTTGAATGCGACACCATTCACCTCAACAGTATGCCCAGCGTTCGAGCCCCCATGGAAGCGTACAACATAATCTGATTTCTCTGCAAAAAGGTCTGTTATCTTGCCTTTCCCTTCGTCTCCCCACTGCATGCCAACAACTGCAAGTGCAGGCATGGCATGAAAATAGGCTGCTGTATAAAAGCAATTGCAGTCGAAGGCTTGATATCGCAACATACAATAGCCAGTATATGGCACTAAAGCGCCTGGAAGTTAGCACGACACCTGAAAGGGTCATGTCTCTTCTTCAGGAAGCACTGGAAGCGAAGAAGCTGAAGGTGTACTGTGTTGTCAATCACTACAGCGATATGGCAGAATACGGTGCAACCCCTTTCAGGGCCTATACTGTTCTCTTTGGCAGCCCTGCACTTTCCTCACTCTTCCTTGCGAAGAATGCTGAACTCTCCCTTGACATGCCACTGCGCATTGCTGTTGTCAGTGCGGGTGATAAGACTAGGATAGTATTCAGGGATGCACATTACATCTTCGTTGATTTTCAGGTTGTTAACCCTGAAGAGCTCACGAATATGATCAACAGGATTGTGGAAGATATAATGCACTATGTGGAGACAAGGGTCTAGTTGTTTTCGGTCATCTCTCCCCTCTTCTTCATTTAAATAAAAGCCAGCTCCTCTTTCATCTCATGGCATCGAAGCAGTCTACCATGTCATTTTCAGTGCTCAGAAAGGGGGATGCACTGTTACTGCTGGGTGGAAATGAATGTGTTCAGCTCCTTCATTCAGCAGTACTGAGTGCACTCACTGCTGAAGAGGGAAATGCATTCTGGATAGACGGATGCAACGCCTTCAACCCTTACACACTGGTTGAAGCTGCAGAAAGGTACGGAATGGATGCGGATGGGCTGCTTCAGCGCATATTTATTGCCAGGGCTTTCACAGCACATCAATTGAATGCAATAGCCGCATTGCTGCCTGAAAAGGCTGTGAGGGAGCATGCCTCCATCATAGCAGTTGCAGGTGTGGCTGAACTTTTTGTCAGCGATGTACGGTGGCAGGAAGGGCTTGATATGCTTTCTAGCACCATTGCAAATCTGCTGACTGCAGCAAGGCATGCACACTGCTGGCTTCTTCTTTCCACTGAAGCAGAGAAGGCGCTTGTGGATATGGAGAGATACGCGGCCATTCACACCATTGCAAGAGGTGCAGCCTTCAGCGAGGTCTCTGTTGATGGTGCTGACATGTTCTTCACAGGTACAGGAAGGGAAATGCAGGCCTCGCTCAGCGATTACGGGGCGATATGAATGGGAAGAACTGTTCCAACTTTCAGAAATGAGATGGAGAAAATACTCGAGCGATGGGAAAGGTTTGGAAGGGCGCTGAGGAAGGAGGAAAGGACGTATCTGGAACAGGTGATTGTGAAGGCAAGAAGGCATTCGGATGCTGCCTCATATGCGGCGCTTCACAACCCTGTGGAAGGGATGCTGCTTTCAGTGCTCATTGAACAGGAAAGAGAACTTGAAGTGATGAAACGAAAGGAGCGCTTTTGAGGCATCCTGATGGACGGGTGGATAATAGACGCATATGCAGATGCAGTGCGCAACACAATAGTTCTCTGGATAAAGGGGCAGGATGTAAGGAAGTTTGAGTTCACCTATATTCCTCATTTCTACGTGCATGGCAGTAGCACTGACCTTGAAGTTTTGAAAAAAGAGCTTGGAGATGCATTGAGCATTTCTGAAGCAAAGGTGAGGGCTGCTCCATCAATGCATGAGATGAAGGTGCTTCGCATCTCAGCGCCCATAGGCGTTTTCAGGGAAGCTGCAGAGCGAATATATGCCATCGGTGCCCATGGCAGATATCTGCTCTTTGATGTGGACATGCCATTTGAACACAGGTTCATGCTGGAAAGAGGCATCTTCCCTCTTGCTCATGTATCTGTTAATGGGAACAGCATAGAATGCCTTGATGCACAGGGTGAGCTGGACTACGATGTGCCCGAGCTAACTACAGTTGAGATGGATGCATATGTCAATGGAAATGAAATTGAGGCACAGGTTGATGGCGAGACCTTTTCATGTGGAGCAGATGCGCTTATGCAGGCAATGGCTGCTGTGAGACAGAGAGATCCGGATGTTGTGATAACCAGGGGCGGAGACAGATTCATGCACACCCTTTTTTCAATGTCAACGAAATTGAAATTGCCTTTCCTCTTTGGAAGGGAGGAGGGGCTGCACACTCCATATGCATCCAGGAGCTATTCAAGCTATGGCAGGGTTGTTTACAGGCACTCCCCCGCCTTTCTTAACGGAAGGGTGCACATAGATGCAGACAACTCCTTTATGTATTCAGAGGCAGGCATGGACGGTCTGTTCGAGGTATCAAGGCTCTCCTATTTTCCACCGCAGCAGCTGTCCAGGGTTTCACCCGGCACCGCAATAAGCAGCATGGAGAATGCAGAGGCATATGTGCGTGGCATAGCTGTACCATGGAAAAAGAACAGGCCAGAGGCATTTAAAAAAGCAGCAGCTCTTATAGAAGCGGACAGGGGAGGGCTGATATATAATCCGCGCGTTGGTTTTTTCACAGACGTGCTCTGCTTTGATTTTTCATCAATGTATCCGAGCATCATGCACAGATACAACATATCTGTGGACACACTGAACTGCAGCTGCTGCAGCGACGGGCACACCGTCCCCGGGCTTGACTATCACTTCTGTTCAAAACGCACAGGTCTGGTACCTTCAGTTGTTTCCCGTCTGATAGACAGGCGGAGGAGATACAGGCAGCGTCCAGGCTATGAAATGAGGCGCACTGCGCTTAAGTGGGTACTTGTCACCTCCTTCGGCTACACAGGATACAAGAATGCACGCTTCGGCAGCATCGAGTGCCATGAGGCCATAAATGCATACGGCAGGGAGATACTGCTTCTTGCCTCGCGTATTGCGGAGGAGATGAAGTTCAGTGTGCTTCACGGCATAGTGGATTCACTCTGGCTGCAGGGCGAAGGGGATGCAGAGGCATATGCACTTGAAGTTGAAAGACGCACAGGCATACCGTTTGAACTGGATAGCAGATATCGCTGGATTGTATTCCTGAACAACAAGGGCAATGCAGCTGGCAGCCTGAACAGATATTATGGACTGCTTGAGGATGGAAACTGGAAACTCAGGGGCATAGAGCTCAGGCGCTCCGATACACCTGAGATAGTTAGGTATGCACAGCTTCTGCTGCTCGAGCATCTGCGTTTTTCTACTACAATTTCAGATTTCATGGAGCGTGCTATGGAAGGGCTGAGGCATGTGAAATGGCTTGTCAGCAACATGTCCCTTGGCTCATATCCCATTGAAAAGATGATCATCACACACAGGGTTTCGAAGGGAACAGGGGGATATAAGGGGAACAATGTGCAGCACCGTCTTCTTTCACTGCTTGATGTGAATGGTGTGAGGATAAATGCAGGTGAGGCTATAGAATATGTTCTCACAGAGGGTGAACAGAGGGAAATGCCGGCATGCATGCTGAAGGGGAATGAGCGCTACGATGCACGGAGATACAGGAGGCTGATAGCAAGGGCGATGGAAACAATGCTTCTTCCCTTTGGCTTCACTGAGGAGAGAATAATGGATATATTCAGGTCCTGAGGCGTGAGAAGAAGCTCTTTCCCTTCTCCTCCTCCAGTTCTTCGAAGCGCTTCAGTAACTGTTTCTGCTCCGATGTAAGCTTCTTTGGTATCTTGACCTTAACAGTGACAAAGAGATCGCCGTACCCCCTTCCATGGAGTTTTGGCATGCCGAGACCTGCCATTCTGAAGACGGTGTCGGGCTGTGTCCCTGGAGGTATCTGCAGCCTTGCCTTCGATTTCAGCGTTGGTACCTCTATCTCACCACCAAGTGCAGCAGTGGTGAACGGTATCTCGCATGAATAGTGCAGATCATCGCCTTCCCTGGTGAATACATCATCCTTCTGGAGGTGCAGCACAACGTAGAGATCTCCGCTCGGCCCTCCAGCAGGTCCTGGCTCCCCTGCACCCGGGATGCGCAATCGCATACCATCTTCAGCACCCTTGGGTATCTGGACCTCAATGCGCGTGTTTTCCACTATCTTCCCGGTGCCGCCACACTGCCTGCACCTGTCCCTGATGACCTTTCCCCTACCACCACATGTTGTGCATGTCCTGACAGTTACAAAGTGCCCACCGAAGGCTGTCCTGCTCTGGCTGAGCTGCCCTGCACCCCTGCATGTCGGGCATGTCTCAAGCCTTCCGCCTTCAGCGCCTGTGCCCCCACATGCCGCACATTTAACATGTTTTGGCACCTCAATGATGCGCGTTGAGCCCTCGTATGCCTCCTTCAGCGATATCTCAAGATCGTACTGCAGCGAGGCGCCTGTCTCAGCATAGCGCCTCGGTCCTCCAAAGAACATGCTGAACAGGTCATTTCCGAATCCGAAGTTATTGAACAGGTCGCTAATATCCTGGAAATGAGTGAAGTTGGACCAGTCGAAGCCACCAGAGCCGAAGGATACGCCCTCGCTTCCATACATATCATAGTTCTTTCTCTTCTCAGGGTCCATGAGCACTTCGTATGCCTCTGAGATCTCCTTGAACTTCTCCTCAGCCTCCTTCCTGTCCATCTTCGCGACGTCAGGATGGTAATGCTGAGCGAGCTTCCTGTAGGCTCTCTTTATCTCCTCAGGTGAAGCATCACGACTGACTCCCAGTATGGCGTAGTAATCCTTCGGCATCAGGACGCCTGCCTCTAACTGTTATTCACTTGTCATCCACTATTTTGTAGTTTGCGTCGACGTACCCGTCGCCCTTGTCATCCTTGCCGCCTGGATTGCCGCCCTGAGAAGCCTGTCCACTTGCAGCCTCTGCCTGGTGCTGGTAGATTTTTGCAGAGACATCATATATCATCTTTGAAACAGTGTCCATCTTTTGCCTGAGTGCCTGTTCATCGTTGCCTGCCAGCAGTTTCTCCAGCTCCTTGACCTCGTTCTCTATCTTCTCTCTGTCCTCTGCGCTGACCTTGCTTCCCAGCTCCTCGAGCGTCTTCCTGGTGCTGTATGCAAGCGCCTCAGCCCTGTTCCTTAGCTCCGCTCTCTCCCTTGCCTTCCTGTCTTCCTCAGCGAACTGCTCTGCTTCCTTCATCATCCTCTCTATTTCCTCTTTGGACAGCTTGTTGCTTGCCTGTATTGTGATTTTCTGCTCCTTGCCTGTGCCCAGATCCTTCGCACTCACATGCAGTATGCCGTTTGCATCTATGTCGAATGTGACCTCAATCTGAGGCACACCCCTTGGTGCAGGCGGTATGCCAACAAGGCTGAATCTACCTAGCGTCACATTGTTTGCAGCCATAGGTCGCTCTCCCTGCAGCACATGTATTTCTACACTAGTCTGTCCGTCAGCAGCGGTTGTGAATATCTCCGATTTCCTCGTCGGGATTGTTGTGTTGCGCTCAATCAGCTTGTGGAACATTCCACCCTGAACCTCAACGCCAAGAGACAGTGGCGTAACATCCAGGAGCAGTATGTCCTTCACAGTCCCTTCAAGTATACCGCCCTGTATAGCAGCGCCCATCGCAACGCACTCCATCGGGTCAACGCCCCTGACTATCTTGTTGCCGAAGATGCTCTCAACAAAGCGCTGTATTATGGGCATCCTTGTTGGTCCACCGACAAGTATTATTTTGTCTATGTCAGAAGGCTGAAGCTTCGCATCTGCAAGTGCCTGATTTATCGGACCCCTGCATCTCTCAACGATAGGGCGTACAAGCTCTTCGAGCTTTGCCCTGGTTATCTTCATTGTCAGGTGCCTTGGCCCCATCTGGTCCTGTGCGATGAACGGCAGATTTATCTCCGTCTCCACTAGTGTTGAGAGCTCCACCTTTGCCTTCTCACACGCCTCCCTGACCCTCTCCATCGCCATCTTGTCCTTTGTCATGTCGATGCCTGTCTCATTCCTGAAGTTGGACACAACGTAGTCAACGAGTGCATTGTCCATGTCAGTCCCACCAAGCTGTGTGTCGCCGCTTGTGGATATGACCTCAAAGACACCCTGACCGAACTCCATTATAGTGACATCTAATGTGCCACCGCCTAGATCAAAGACAAGTATCTTCTGCTCCTTCTCAGATTTGTCCAGTCCATAAGCAAGCGCTGCAGCAGTGGGTTCATTGATTATTCTTACAACTTCAAGACCTGCAATTGTTCCCGCATCCTTTGTCGCCTGCCTCTGGTTGTCGTTGAAATAGGCAGGCACTGTTATCACTGCCTTCTGCACTGGGGCACCTATGAACGCCTCAGCATCTCTCTTTATTTTCTGCAAAATAAATGCAGATATCTGCTGCGGTGTGTACTCCTTCCCCATGATTTTGTACTTATAATCCGTTCCCATTTTCCGCTTGACAGCGAATATGGTCCCCTCTGGATTTGTGATGGCCTGGCGCCTTGCAGGCTCACCTACAAGTACCCCATCCTTTGTAAATGCTACAACGGATGGGAATGCCTTACCACCTATGCTCGTTCCCTCAGCACTCGGTATTATTGTAGGTCTTCCACCTTCAATAACAGCTGCTGCTGAGTTGCTTGTGCCAAGATCGATTCCTATTATCTTGCTCATGTTCTCACCTCTTGATCGTCATGTTTCCTTTTTTTCGTTGAGATTCCTCTCAACCTTTCTTGCAACCCTCACCTTGGCAGGTCTTATCACCTTCCCGCCAAGTGTGTATCCCTTCTGGTAAACTTCCAGTATTTCGTTATCCTTGCAATCAGGGTTCTCCTCGACTACGATTGCTTCGTGATAGTAAGGGTCAAAGTTACCATCTGTCGGTATCTCCCTGAGCCCTTCTTCAGAGAGTATCTGCAGCGTATTGTTCTTTATCTTCTCCACGCCTGCCTTGAATGCCTCATACCCGCCGTTACCTGCCGAGTCTCTGAGGCCGCGCTCCAGGTCATCGATGACATTGAGGAGTTTCTTCATAATCCGCTCATTGACGAGCTTTGCATACTCCTCTCTTTCCCTCTCAACCCTCTTCCTGTAGTTGTCGAAGTCAGCCTGTATCTTCTTCAGCAGGTTCTCGTAGTCCTTTATTATTGCTTCCTTTTCAGCAAGCTGGCGCTTGAGTGCTTCAAGCTCCTCCTGCAGTTTGAGCTCTGATAGTTTCCCTTCCTGGGAATCCAGCATTTCCTGGTCCTGCTTGTCCTCTCCCATCTGGTCACCGTTTTATAAGGGATTTAAGGGGTTTAAGTGGTTTTGGGAGAGCTCAGTCTTCATCGGATGAGCTCTCGCTCTCTCCAGACTTCTCCTTGCCACCGGGTGTTGAGGAGCTCTTTGCAGCGATGACATCGTCTATGCGCAGTATCATCACTGCCGCATCTGTGGCTGAATTGATTGCCTGCTTCCCGACCCTTATGGGTTCAAGCACCTTTGCCTTGAGCATGTCTGCAACCTTGCCATTCAGCACATCCACGCCATAGTATTTCTGGCCGTTCTTGTGGCTGCTCCGGAGCTCTATGAGTATGTCAATGGTGTCCAGACCTGCATTCTCTGCAAGCGCTGTCGGTATGACCTCTAGTGCATCGGCAAATGCCTCAATGGCAATCTGCTCCCTGCCGCCAACTGAGGTTGCATAATCCCTGAGTTTCTGGGAGAGTTCGATTGCTGTGGCGCCTGCACCCACTGTCATCCTGCCGTCCTCAACTGCAAGCCTGACAACACTCAGGGCGTCTATGATCGACCTCTCAGCTTCGTCGACGACATGCTCACTGCCTCCCCTTATCAGGATGGAGACAGCGCGTGGGTTCTTGCATCCCGTGACAAATGTCATCTCGTCGTCCTGTATCTTCCTTGCCTCCACTAGCTCAGCGAAGCCCAGATCCTTGGAGCTCAGGTCGTCGAGCTTTGTCACTATGGAAGCGCCTGTTGCCTTTGCCAGCTTCTCCATATCAGATTTCTTGACCCTCCTCACTGCAAGTATGCCTTCCTTGGCCAGGAAGTGCTGGGCCAGGTCATCTATGCCCTTCTGGCAGAACACCACATTGGCGCCTGCCTTCTTTATCTGTTCCACCATCCTCCTGAGGTAGGATTCTTCCTCGTCCAGGAAGCCCTTCAGCTGGGAGGGATCAGTTATCTGTATCTTTGATTCAAATTCAGTCTTTTTAATCTCAAGTGCACTGTCAATCACTGCAATCTGGGCGTTTTTCACAACCCTGGGCATTGATGGGTGCACCGGTTCCTTATCAATTATGATGCCATTGAGCAGCTGTGTGTCTGAAATGCTTCCTCCCTGCTTCTTGACAAGCTGTATGTCATCCTTGTCCACCTTGTACCCCTTGTCAGTCTTCTGGGCCACTGCCAGGACTGCATCCACTGCAATCTTTGCTAGCTTCTCCCTGCTGCCTGTAACACCCTTTGAGCTCATAGCTGTCTCAGCAATTGTCTGCAGCGTCTCCCTGTCATCTGGCTTCACAGGTATGGACACAGCATCCAGGTATTCCATGCACTTCGCTGCAGCCATCTTATATCCTCGTGTTATCACAGTGGGGTGCACATTGGAATCAATGAGTTCCTGTGCCTTCTTCAGCAGCTCCCCTGCAAGCACAACTGCGGTGGTGGTACCATCGCCACACTCTGCATCCTGTGTCTTTGCGACCTCAACGAGCATCTTTGCTGCAGGGTGCTCTATATCCATCTCCTTGAGTATGGTCACTCCATCGTTGGTAATTACCACATCGCCAAGTGAATCCACGAGCATCTTGTCCATGCCCCGTGGACCCAGCGTGCTCTTGACTGCGTCAGCAATCACCATTGCAGCCCTGATGTTATTTGCCTGAGCGTCTCGTCCCTTTTCTCGCCTTGTTCCTTCCTTCAGTATTAAAATAGGTACCTGTCCCTGTGCCCCTATCATGGTCAATCACCATATGCTGAGTTGTCTTATGTTAGCTCTTCTATATAAGTCTTACTCTATATGTATCTGTTCTCAATCAGCCGTTTCTCAGCTGTTCATGCGTTGAAAAATGCCCCGTCTCAATAAAAATTCAATGAATGTTTGATGCCCATGTGCTGTAGATGGCGTGCAGCTACTTCCTTGATTTCTTACTGCGCATCCTGCTTCCTTTTTTTGCTGCAGATTTTCCCGCAGCCTTTTGCGTCTTTATCTTTCCCTTGGCGAGTTCCAGCACGTCACCGTGTCCCCTGCTGAAGTGTTCAGGCTTGAGCTTGGATTTGGGCACAAACTCGAGCTCCGAAAACCATTCCGGTACCTTCAGTTTCGTCCTTCCAGGCAGCTGCGCCTGGTAGACAAAACATATGTCCCAGTGTGCCTGCTCGGGTGTGCCATCAGAAACGTGGGATTGAACATCTATCAGCTTCAGCCTGTTCCCGGGAAGCTCAAGTCCGAGCATCTCCCTGAGCACTCTTTTTGCGGCATCCTCAGGCGATTCGAACCAGGCAAGATGCGAACCTGGCAGTGTGTATTTGCCACTTTCAACCAGTTTGGGCGCCATTTCCTCTCTCACAAAGAAGCGTTCCACCCAGATTTCCGGTTTCGCAGGCTTTCCCACGAGTATCTTGTTCCCTGAATTTATTATCACAAAGGAGGAAAGACAGGTTCCCCCAGGCGGCACATTATTCTGCACAAATAAGGCTTTATTTCCTGGCATGGAAACTGAACCTCGGAGTGACATGTATTCTCTTTTATAAATAATGTTACGGAGGCGCATCTGCAACAGGGTGCCAGAAAGAACAGTGTGCTTCCATCACTATCCTAAATAAATTGAACACAATTTCCCTAATGTGACTCTCAAGAAAATGCTCCCACTGATAATACTGGCAGTGGTCTCAATCTCACTGTATTTTATCTCATCCCAGTACGTGCAGAGGCCTGTGCCCTACTCATCGGTCTCAATACCCATCCCATTGAAGGCAGGTACGCTCATCTATCTCAAGCCAGCTGGAGGGTATGCGACCATAGTATTCCATCTGAATGGCGGTGGTATGCTCTCAGGTTCATGGATCACGAACAGGCAGGTAGCAGCAGATATTGGCATCATTTCCGTACCATTTGTCGGTAATCAGCTCATACCCCTTTACCAGGGCTACAGGCAAAGCGTCTCATTCAGTGTACTGCTACCTCCAAATCCGACTGCAAACTGGGTGCTCTATCTCTATTCAAATTCAACCTTTGAACTGCTTGTGACCTCCACTTTCACCTTCTCTGCACAAGTGTAATTAAATGGTAGAACGATCGCGACACAGTGGCACAGGAAGTATACGAGCTTGACATCTCAAAAGGATGGGTCATTCATGCTGGGGAGCGCATAGACCCATTCGATGTGATAGATGCACTGGGTGGAAGGAAGGCAGTGCTCTATCTGCATGATATGGATTGCAGGTCCAGGTACAGACCACAACTCGACCTTATCCAGGATATGTCTCCAGAGGTCTCCATATGGTATGACGGTGCCTTTCGATATGCTGAATGGATAATTGACCCGCTTGTCTCCGGGGCTGAGATGGTTGTGCTGAATGCAGCGTATATGCGCAACCTGGATGAGTACAGAAAGGTCATGACACTTTCAGGAAATGTGGCTGTCGATGCAGCAAGTGAGCATGAGGACAGGATAACAGATTATGCGCGACAGTTTACAGGCATAGATGGCATATTGAGGCTTAACAATCTTGGATATGAGCACTTCATACTTCCTGCAGAGGACATCGCACATCTTGACAACGCTTCCCTGGCAATTCCAGCGAAGGTATGGGTCAGGGGGGAGATGCGCGCAATGTCAAATAAAAACATAGTGCTCATGGGAAACATTAAGAGTATCGAGGAGCTGATGGTTGCAGATGAATAAGGAGCTCTTCAAATCAGCAATTGCCACTGTCTTCAGGAGGAAAGGTAAGACACTGCTTTCTGAGGATGAATTTGTCTATGCTGTTTCGATGGAGCTGAGATGGTTCAATCCATCTGCAGCAAGAAGACTCCTTGAAAATGCAAAGCGATATGGCCTTGTTACCATCAGACAGGGGGGCATTACTCCTTCCTTCTCCCTCGAGGACAGGGACCTGAAACCGGTGGTCTCACCTCCCTCCGAGCTTGCTGAGGAGGAGACAGATATTGTTTCTACTGTGGTCTCTGAGCTCTCCTCTAAGCTCAATGTCCCAAGGAATGAACTGCTTGCTCAGATCAACAGACTGAAGAGGGAGAAGAACATAGAGACGCTGGCTGCTGCGGTTGAGATTGCGCTGAAAAATGGTATGGAGGTTTCTCATCTCGCAGGACTTGCGCTTCAGGAACTTGCAAGGCAGTATGGTAAGAAGTTCACCTGATGAAATCCCCTATTGTCATATCCTTCTTCTTTGCCTGAGGAACAATACCTTCAGTCTGAGGCTTTTCAAGCAGCTTTATCTTCAGCACCCTTTCAAGCTTCATCACAACATTGTTATCAGGAACAAGCGTGCCTGCCTCAAGATCCTTTATCACACTCTTCTTTTCATTCACCTTTGCCGCAAGTTCCTCCTGTTTCCAGCCCATCTTTGCCCTTGCCTCTCTTATCCTCTTCGGGTAATCGAGAGCAAGCTCCAGCCCTTCATCCAAAATATCCTTGGGCTCCCTCGCAGGCCTGACGCTGTGCTGAACTGGTGCGGCACTCTTCTGTTTTGAAGGAATGGTCACCGGTTTGCCAAATCTCGCGCAGTTCTGGCACACTGACATCACAGCCCTGTCTATCATAACCTTCATAGTCTTCTGAACATCTTTTCCGCACATCTCGCACAGCGCCACTGTTCCCTCACCCTGTCCTGTTAGCACTTACTAATATTTCAGTTCTGATGTGCAGGTTAGCCCCTGAGAAAGGGGAAACAGGTATGATCATCCACCGTCAGGTGTACCTGGTGAAAGGACCCTTTCATCTATGACAGGCATCTCCTCCCTTTTTCCAAGGTATCCCCGATGCATGCGTCTGACACTGGAGCATCTGAAATTCTCCTGAATATACGCTATGTTAATCTCAGGCACATAGATGTGAAAGGGCAGTGGTGCGTCAAGTGAGGCGAGCATCTCCTTAATCTTACCTCTCTCAGCAATAAAGGGTGCGATCTCAGAGCCGTAATCTGGGGACGATGGACTGCATATCAGATAGCCTGAAATCTCTGTGTCCCTCATTACAATCAATCTTGCTCCTTTTCTGGAGGCAAGATGCTCAAGCATTCTGGACCTATCATGCCTGAAAAATGTTCTATCGAAATTAACTATTTCACCAACAGAGCCCTCAGCCGCTGCTCCTTTTCCATGGGTCTCGTGGATGCACATCTCCCACAGGACTGTATCGAATGTGAACCCCTCCCTGAGATAAAGGGACATGCTTCTGTCATACGCGTATAGCCCTATGGTTGATACTCCATTCTGCTGTAACTCATCAATGAGGAAACGGACCATCTCGTTGCCAACTCCCCTGTTTCTCTCTTCCTGCAGTACGAGCACATTGCCTATCCAGGCGAGTCTGTCGTACAGTGCGGCTGTGGCCATTCCGATTCTTCTTCCCCCATCCTCTGCAATTACGGAGATGCCCTGATTCATGTAATACAGAATATCTGCTTCCTCCAGGTACCATTTTTCTTGATCTGAAGAACGAAGTGCGAATTCAATATCAGATTTTTCCATTTTTCTGCATCTCATTTACACACCTGAACGCTGTTAATGTGTTACATGTAACAGCTTCCTTTTTATTCTCTCCTTTCCACTCGTATCTCACAAGGGGGTAATGGGTTGGATAAGCTTCGTATCTGTGTATTTGTGTGCGGAATGCTGTTGTTCAGCACAGTCGCGCTCTCTGGCACAGCACTCGCGCAGGGAAGCGCTCAGCAGGAGCTTGTTGGGACGCTGAATAATGTGAGAAATCTGCTGCTCGCTATTGGCTCGGTTGTGGCGGCCATAGGCTACATAGTCGCATCCTATATGTGGATGACAAGCTCAGGAAGCCCTGAACAGAGAGCAAAGGCAAGGCGTTATTTCATGGATGTGACGTTCGGTGTCTTCCTTCTGTTCATCTCCTCCTATCTTGTTCAGCTGGCTCAATCGCTGGTGGCATGATGGCGAATCTCACAGTTTTGACGGCGACCTTCTTTCTCCTCTCCATCCCGATCTATCACATTATGCGCTACATTGAAAGGAGGCTTTTCAGATGAATATAGATTCCATTTTCATGGGTCCATTCATCTCCATGCTTCATTCAGGTCTCTCCTCACTGCTCTATGCTATTGTGCCAGCAATGACAGTATCCACAAATCTCTTCACCTCTGGCATTTACAGTGTCTGGAGCGCTGTGCTCCTGCTCTCAGAGGCACTTCTCTCCATAGCTGTGATTCTTGTTGCCTACACCTATTTCTCCAATGTCCCGTTACACGGTTATCAGGGAAATGAGGGTACACTTGCACGCCTGATCATAGCTGCCATTGCAATGCCATTCACACTCTATCTTGCCCAGGATGCACTGAACCTGAACGATGCGATGGCGTCCTTCATTCTACCCTATGGGGAGCTTTCTGTATTCACACAGCAGGTTGTCTCGAAACTCGGAGGTTATTCTCTCGGCTCATTGATAATACTGGCAGCAGTCACAGTGCTGCTCTATCTCGTGCTCATAGTCAGGATGCTTCTTGTCTTCTTCACAGCATCGCTACTGCCACTCGCATGCCTGTGCACCGCTGTCCGTTACTTCAGAAATTTCGGAATGAAGCTCATATCGCTCTTCCTTGAATTCACATTCCTCACCTTCTTCATGGCTGTTGCCTTCAGAATAGGCCTCTCTGTCTCATCATCCACATTCAGTTCCCTCCAGATACCACCATTGCTCATAGCAGGGACCTATCTCCTGCCACTCTTCGTACCTGTGCTTCTCTCCCCAACTGGTAGCAGGGTGATGGGGTATGCCGGCATTTTTGGAGTTTCAGCCGTGACTGCTGCGGGACTGACAGCAGTTGCTACAGGTGGCGCTTACATTGCTGGCCTGCTCTCCACGCCCTTTTCAAGCATTGTGCTAAGGCGTTATCTTGATAATCCAGCCGACGCGAAGAAGGCAGTGCACGGAAGGGGTTACCAGAGGGCCTTCACCACCGGCCACTATCACTCCACTCTTCTCATGCACAGGGCGTTTGAGTATATTGATTCGAGAAAGGATATTCCAACCTACGTGCTGCACGGACAGAAGAGAACAATCAAAAATACACTTCTCAGAAAGATGTCACCACCTCACAGGATATACAGGCCGAGGGGGATGGAAGATGAATGAGCAGTGCTCCATCCCACCCAGGCTTAGATTTGAGCCAGCTGTCATTGGCCCTCTTTCCGCAAGAGTATCCATTGTGGTAGCCACCTGTTTCGGCACTGTGCTGTTCTTTAGCAGATTCGGTCTGAAGGGTCTGTTGATTTCATTCCCTCTCTGCCTTCTGCTTCTCACAGTCTCCTTTCAGCTGAAAAGGGGTCACATCCCCTTTCATTCTGTCATACGAGCAATGCACAGGGGTCGCTTCCATATTTCTGAAATACCCTCACTCTATTACTTTGAGCAATTAACCTATCTTTTCGCAAAGCCTGCGGTGAGAGAGGCATCACTTGCCTCAGCAATCGATGCAATATCCACACTCTCCTCCCCTGCCACCTTTATCTCCTCCGTTGAGCACGGCAGGAGATGCCTTTTCCTGAGGTCAGAACAGCTGATATGTGCACCAGGAGATGCACGTATTGTCAAGACAGCAGCTCTGGACTGTGTTGCTTCCAGTTTCATTGACTGTGGAGATCACGTAAAATGCGGAGCATTCATTCTGCAGTTCATAAGCATCCACTCTCTCCCCCGCGAATTGCCACATGGCTGGTTCTCCGATCTGCTGTTGAAATTCAATGAGGCAATTGCAGCGGTCTCAATCTCGAGGGTGCCTGATGGAAATGCCATGGGCATGCTAAGACGCCTCATGCTGGATCTGCATGCTGAAATCATAATGAGAGGTGCATCCGGAAAGAGCTCGGATGATTATCAGCTCTGGCTTTCAGAGGCGCAGGAGCTGTTTTCGCAGTTCTCCTCATCACAGACGCACCTGTTCAGGGTCCGCATCCTCCTTTGTGTGGTAGCTGAAAGTGAAATTGCAATGCGCTCTGCTTCCAGAGCACTCATGCAGTATCTTGATGCCTTTGGAGTGGGAACGAGGATAGAAAGGCATTCGCTGCGACAGAGGATGATGGAAGTGATGGGTGTAAAGCATCAGGATCTGTCCTCTGGCATTGTTATTTCCACACAGTCCCTGCCAGCCATCCTGCCCTTTGCAGACAGCTACAGTGAAAGTGGCGGTGTGATTATTGGCATCAATGCGATCACAGGAAGCAGCATTGCAATTGACAGATTTTCAAGGCCCGATTACAACATGCTTATCACTGGCAAGAGTGGAAGTGGCAAGAGCTTCTTCGCAAAGCTATTGCTTCTTAGAGAGGCAAGAGGCACTCATTTTATATTGGATCCATTAGGTGAGTTCTTTGCAGTGACCCTTGCAACTGGAGGATACTGCTGCAGGGTCTTTGCAGACGGTCTTGGTATTGCCTCCATGAAGCTCAGGGAGCTTGAAGCGTTTTCAGACACACTTTCAGAACTCATATCCTCAGTGAGTGGACAGGATAAATCACGCATCTATCAGGAGCTTGCAAGTGCCACCGCCTCTTCCCCGGATACCACATTGCGCGATGCAATTGAGATCGGTCACTATCCTGAGCTCAAAAAAGCAAGTGAGGACGGGAAGCTGCGTTTCATCTTCAACGGCAGCGCTTCATATCTTCAAAACAACACAGTATGCTTTGACCTCTCATCATGTGAGGTATCAGAGGCGCTTGCCTCCTTCCTCCTGTCCCTTGTATTTGAATTGAGCAGGAGGCGCTCGGGGAAGAAGACACTCTTTGTTGACGAAGCGTGGCATCTGTTCAGCAGCGGCAGGACGCCAGTCATGCAGATTATGAGACATGCAAGGCACTATGAGCTCAGTGTTGTGCTCATAAGCCAGAACCTTTCAGACTTTCTCAGATATTCTGATCACTTCCTCAACAATTGCAGCCTGATCGCAATTTTCAGACATGAGGCAGTTGACGAGAATTTAGCTGAACTGTTGCAGTTTGAGGAACCTGATTACAGATTTCTTGAATCATCTTTCCCCAGAGCGATGGGGAAGGCGCATTGCATTCTACTGGACGGGGAAGGGAAGATAGCCGTTGTAGTCACATCCACAGCTGCAGAAAGACAGCTGTGCTGCACAGACAGCACCCTTATTACCTGTGAGCAGTGGAAGGCACAGTCGCTCATTGCTGAACTTGAGGAGATAGAGGAGGCGATGTGTTGAAATCGAAGCGTGAGGTTACACTGGAAACATTTGGCACAATATTGAGGAAATGGAGCTCCGAGCTCGATGCTCAGATAGCCGAGGCATGCAGAATACTCTCCGATGCCCCGCCATCTGATGGATGGTGGGCAAGTTGCATCAGGAAGAATCTGACGTCAGCAGAGGGTCCCTCTGAGAAGGAGGGGGAAACGGTGCTTGTGGACATATGCTTCTGGTCAGGCTGGCTCAGGGGTCAGCGAGACGCGCTTCAGAACTGCATTGATGCCTACAATCTTCTTTCTCAATCTGATTTACATAGCGACGGACGCACAGATATGGATAAAATGATCTCCTGGCTTGAAATAAATTCATCAGATCCGGCAATGGATGCACTTGCCCTCATAGTGCGATCTGCACTGGCCGGGCAGCCAGTAACATTTGACGACGTAGCGAGGCGCTATATCGGCCAGAGGGATCTCGCAACGCTTCTGGAGCTCAGCTTCGCCATAGGAATACAGGTGGGACGGCGTCAGTGATTCGCAATTTCAGCAGCACAGAGATGTCCCTCAGACCATCCCTTTTCCCATATGTTTCGCTCGGTCTAGCTCTCTTCATTCTTCTGTTTCTATTCAGAAATGTCTTTCAACTGATCGCAGCGCATTCTTTCCTCAAATTGCTGTTCTTGGCAGTCCCTCTCCTTCTTCTACTTCTTCTCTGGTCAGGTACATCCTATTCCATAAGCAATGGCTTTGCCACAGCACACAATCTCTTTACATCACATTCTGTGAGCCTTCATTCCATCAGGGCGATACATTTCAGCAACGGAAGGATATCGAAGCTCTTTCATCTCACCTCCCTTCATTTTCTTGATGCGAGAGGACAGACAGTGCTCATCTGGGACTTTGTCCATGCAAAGGGAGAGGTGATGCGTGCGTTGAAGCTACTCAACATTCTACTTGGCTCCAGATGGACTCAGAGATGATTCGCGCAAAAGAAACCGGTGTAAAGTGTATTTATATAAGACCGCCGCAAATACACCTGCCGGGAAGGAATAGATACGAGTCTCCAGCTGTTTCCGGATGAGAAGCTTGTCAGGGAGCTTCATCCCAGCAGGCTTTCGTTTGCGCGCATATATGCCGTTGGTCTGACGCTGATGGCCTGGGCCGTGATCTTCCTTTTTTTCATTAATACTTCAATATGGAAGAATCATGTGGAGAGATACTTCAACACGCTCTCCCCACTGATAACACTTATTTTCGGGACTGCTTCAGATGCGAATGCTGCCTTCCTGTGGCTAGTCATCACATTTATCATTGCGCTGATATCGCTCCATCTTACCAGAAGGCACAGGCATATGCTGATCTTCTCAGTGTTCATACTCATCATAATTCTCGCTGTTCTGGGGATAAGGGAGATACATTTCTTCAGCAGCAACACAGTTTATTTCCTGTCAGCAATCACATTTATCTCCGGGGCTGTTTCCTTTGTGCTTGCAGATGTCTACAGAAGGGCTTACAAGTATTACATAACCAACTTCAGGATCGCGATAATCAGAAAGTTTCTCACCTACAGCGAACTCTACATACGATACGAGAATCTTGTGGATATGGATGTGTATGTCTCAGTGGCTGGAAGGATTTTTTCATTCGGTGACATAGTGCCCATAACTGCAGCAGACATTGGTGCTGGGGCCAACATGCGCGGATCCTTTTCCGCAGGTTCTATTTCGGTAAGAGCAACAGAGGTTCCAAGGAAGTTGCCGAGTGAATGCTTTTTCGGTGTGAAGAGGCCATATCTTGTCAGAAATGAGATAGCTGAATACATGCAGAAATCAAGCGCATCATATGAACTGAGGCAGATACAGGCTGAGCTCAGAACAAAGGCTTCATGAGACAATTTTTATGGGTGAGGTGGGGGAAGCCTCACCCGGGAAGGATTGGCCAAAAATAGATTTTACCCATCCCTCCCTGCGTAATACTTAGAAATATCAATATAAGAACTTTACTGAACAAACATCGAAATGGCCTATTTTCCCTGTGCCACTGCGTGGCTCTTCTTTGAAGGGCAGTCCATGTTCACACAGAACTTCCATCTGCTCTTTTTTCCCATGTCAATTTCCACCACTGGCGCACCGCACGTGCTGCACGCCTCGCCTGTGGGGTGCAGTGTGCCCTTCTGGGGGAGCGGGTATGTTACTGTGCATTGAGGGTACCCTTCGCAGCCTATGAATCTCTTCCCCTTTCCAGAGCGAACAATCTTCATCTCCCTTCCGCAGGAGGGGCATTTGCCTATGGAACCGAGCCTGCTGTTTGTCTTGCAGGCTGGATCCACACATACCTTCACAGGCGTCCTTCCCTTTGTTATGAGCTTTACAAGCGGAAGGCCACAGTTTTCACACTCTTCACCTGTAGGCCTCACGAGATACCCTGCGGGCAATGGGAAGTTCACATCGCATTCAGGGTACATGATGCATGTCACGAATTGGGCACCGCTTCCCTCCCTGATGTAAAGTTCCGATCCACATTTTGGGCACCGGCCAACAACCTTCTGCTTTCTTATCGCTTCGCGTATCATCTTTCCTATCTCTTCCCTGTTGGCCTCCACTTCGTTTGCAACCTGAAGCAGCATCTGTCTCGATTCCTCCACAACCTCCTCCTTCTCCTTCTTCCCCTCTGCGATAAGGTCCATATCCTCTTCGAGTTTTGCAGTCATCCTGTTGTCGCAGACCTCGGGGGCTCGCTGCTCCAGAGCTATTGCGACAGAAAGGCCAAGGGGAGTGGGACGGAGAGGAGACCCCTCTATGTACTTCCTCTCCACAAGCTTCTGTATGATCTCGTGCCTTGTGCTCTTCGTTCCAAGGCCGAGCCTCTCCATCTCCTTTATCAGGGAGCCCTGAGAATAACGCGAAGGGGGCTTTGTCTCCTTTTCCTGCATGGTGACTGAGAGGATCTCCACCTCCTCCCCCTCTTCAAGGTCTGGAAGAAGCTCCTCTGCGAATCTATAGTATGGATAGTACCTGCGCCACCCCTCCTCCACTATGCTGTAGCCAGATGCGTTAAAGATCTCACCGTTTATGTCAACGCTGGCATGCCTTTCATCATATATGCACTCAGGTGCAACTGTTGCAAGAAACCTGCGAACAACAAGTTCATAGATGGGCCATGCCCTTTTGCCCAGACTGCTCTTTGAAGCACCCTCCACAGGATATATTGGTGGGTGGTCTGTCGTCTCCACATTGCCCCTTGTGGGCGATAATCTCTCGAGTTCAAGCAGCTCACCAGCCTCCTTTTTGAAATCTGAATCAAGCAGTTTCTCCAGGACGCCCCTGAGGCTCAGTGTTCTTGGATACACAGTGTTATCCGTTCTTGGATAGGATATGAGGCCTGATGCGTAGAGTTCCTCGGCTATCTGCATCGCTTCAGCACCGGAATATCCAAGTCTTGTTGCATCAACAAGGAAGAGCGTTGTTGAAAATGGAACAGGTCCCCTTTCCCTCTTCCTTTCCCTTGTGAAGGACCTCACCTTCCCGGTTCTCGTCATCTCAGCCTTTTTCATGACCTGTTCAGCCTCCTCTTTCTTCCAGAATGGGTTGCGTTCATGTCTCATTGAAAATTCTATTTCCTTTTTCCCCTGGGCAAGTACATCGTAGTACTTCTGAGGCACAAAACGCTCTATCTCCATCTCCCTGCGCGCCACAAGTGCAAGTGTTGGGCTCTGCACCCTTCCAACAGAGAGGAAGTTCCTCCCCCTCTGGCCTGCTGCAAGCGAGATCATTCTCGTCAGCGTTGCTCCCCAGGCCAGATCTATTATCTGCCTGCATTCAGCAGACTGTGCAAGCCTTATGTCAACATCATGCAGCTGCTCAAATGCCTTCAACACCTCAGCCCTGCTGAGGCTGCTGAAGCGTGCCCTCTTCACATTGATGCCTGGAAGCAGTTCTTTCTCTGTCTGAGCCGGGGCACCGAGAAGCTGCAGTGCCTCCACTCCTATGAGCTCCCCTTCCCTGTCAAAATCCGTCGCTATTATTATCCAGTCTGCATCCTTGGCCTCTGCCTTCAGTGCATCAACCATTGACCTGTAGAGTATCTTCATCGTTGGCTCTGCATATATGAGCTCCTTTGGATCTATGGAGGACCAGCTGCTGTATCGCTCAGGGTAATCAAGTTCAACCACGTGTCCCCGGAGGCCAGCAATGGTGTACTCAATCTCCCCTTCCCTGAATCTGAAGAGTGTAAGGCCACCCTTTCTTTCCCTCTTGAATTTTCCTGAGGAGAGAACAATCGCGAGCCTCAGGGCCACGCTGTTCTTCTCACTTATAATTAATTTTTTCATCTGCGGGCGCAATAAGGTTGGGATTTGTACTTAAGTATACGCCCGCGAACAGAAGAGATTTCAGAGCAGTGCAGCTCCAGCAAGGTTCTGGTCGCCAGAGTCCTGAACAACGCCATTGGATAGTTCAAACCTGACCCTGAGCTTTCCATCCTCAAAGGACATGTATGCGTTCTTCAGCTGCGATTGATAGACGCTTATGCGCTTTCCTTCGCGTGTCAGTCTCCTCTCAACACATGTTATGAGACCCATCTCCTCAAGCAGCCTTATCTTTCTGTAACAGGCTGCTATAGGTATCCCGAACAGCTCAGAGAGGTCTATGGCTGTTCTCGGTTTCCTCATCGTGCCCACGAGTATTTTGACAGCATATTCGTCTGTCATCAGTTGCATTGCTTCAAAGGGTTGCATTTTAGCCCTCGCTTCTGATTATCTTATTTCCACTGGAGAGTATATAAACAGTTTCTGTTCGTTATCATTATTGATTTTGCTTTTAAAACAAAAAAGGATACTGCTTTATTGTCAGACGGATATCAGCTCCTCATTGAAATTAAAAGGCTACAGATGCGAGCGCTGCTCCTCTGAGGACACTGTTGTGATGCGTTCACTCAACTCAACTGTTTATCTTTGCAGAAGCTGTGGATTGAGAATAGAGAGGCGGCGCGTGAAACAGTGCCCGTCCTGCGGCTCGCTCGAGCTTTATTATGAGGCTGGCCTTGTCACAGGGCAGAAGTACCACTGCAAGAAATGCGATTACATAGGTCCGCTTGTTTACGAAACCACAGTTGAGGAGCGCAGCGGTTAGGCAAACATGGGGCCTGCCTCCCCCTGCTCTGGCTTCTGCTCCTCATCGCTTCCAAGCACCTTTGAAACACCCTTTTCGAAGTCCAGGAAGGTAACATAATCCCTCCCGTCGCGTATTGCGAACATTCCAGCCTCAGTGCATATGGCGTGTATGTCTGCACCTGTCGCACCTTCTGTGCGAGATGCAAGCTCCTCGAAATCTATCCCTGCCTCAAGATTCATCTTCCTGGTGTGTATCCTGAATATCTCAGCCCTTGCCTCATGATTGGGAGGAGGCACCCTCACTATCCTGTCGAATCTTCCAGGGCGCAGGAGTGCCTCATCCAGTATATCTGGCCTGTTTGATGCTCCAATGATCTTTACATTTTCCAAAGGATTGAACCCATCCATCTCGGCCAGCAGCTGCATGAGTGTCCTCTGTACCTCCCTGTCGCCTGAAGTTGCAACATCCAGTCTCTTCGCACCCACTGAGTCCAGCTCATCAACGAATACAATGCTCGGCGCCTTCTGCCTCGCAAGTTCAAAGAGCTCTCTGACAAGCCTCGCGCCTTCCCCTATGTACTTTTGCACAAGCTCTGAGCCAACCAGCCTGATAAATGTTGCATTCGTGTTGTGTGCAACTGCCTTCGCAATCAGTGTCTTTCCAGTGCCTGGTGGCCCAACAAGCAGCACACCCTTCGGGGGCTCTATCCCCACCTTCCTGTAAACCTCTGGTCTCAACAGCGGATCCTCCACAGCCTCCCTTACTTCCAGCAGCTGCTTCTCCAGGCCGCCTATATCTGAATATGTTGCCTCTGGTTTTTCAATTATTTCAGCGCCCATGACTATGGGATCAAGGGATGAGGGCAGAAGGCCCATGACAGCAAGCGTCTGCTTGTTCAGCGCAACCCTTGCGCCAACGGTTATCTTTGAAACATCAACCCCTTCTGCGACATTCACAACGAAATCAGGACCAGTTGAGCTCTTCACAACAACCCTTCCATCTGAGAAGATGTCTCTCACATTACCTATTATCAGGGGAGGAGCCTTCAATCTCTCAAGCTCATTCTTCAGACGCCTCAGCTCTCTCTGGAGCCGCTCCATCTCCCCCTGCAGGAATCGCTTCTCCCCCTCTATCTTCCTCGCCTGTTCCATAAGCTGGGCATTTTTCTCTTCCAGTATCAACAGTCTTCTGTATATCTCCTCATCTACGCCGGCCCGCGCAGCATCAGCCAAAATCAATGCACCTCTATTTGATTACACATTGAAAACAGCAGTTAAAAACCTTTTTATTTGAAATCTCATGCTTTGGACGTCATCTTAATATCAATATTCAGTCTCTGCCTATTGTGAACATTTGACTGAGGTAACAGTTTACAATACACTTTCTCAGAGTGTTGAGGTCATAAGGGGCAGGGGGCTTGACCCCACTCATATCAACATGTACGTCTGTGGTCCAACTGTCTACGACAGCCCACACGTTGGGCATGCGAGAAGCTACCTGTTCTTCGATACGCTGAAGAGGGTGCTCAGATTGTGTGGATACACTGTCACCCATCTCCAGAACTTTTCAGATATTGATGAAAAGATAGACAAAGTTGCTGCAAAAAACTCTGTCTCCCCCAGATCTGTCGCAGATATGTATATCAACGAATTCTTCAGAGACATGGATATACTTGGTGTGCAGAGGGCTGATAGATACGTCCGTGCATCAGAGAATACTGAGTTCATGCACATGGTGACCTCTAGATTCCTTGAGGAAGGTCTCTGTTATCTGGCGGGCAATAACATTTATTTTGATGCATCCAGCGGGGGTGGATTTGGAAGCCTGTTGCACAGCACCCTTGACGAGCTTATTTGCGGAAATGAGGCAGACAGCTTCCATTTCGATAAGAGGGATAAGGAGGATTTCACTCTCTGGATTGGAAACTTTGACCGCAGCAACCCGTATGTCGGCAGGCCATCCTGGAATCTTGAATGCTTTTCAATAGTGCACCGATGGTTCGGATGTGAGCTAGATATACAGGGTGGCGGCATGGACCTGATATTCCCACACCATGAGGTTGGTTCAGTGATCTCAAAGGCCTTCTGCAAAGAGGAATTTGCCTCATATTACATACACAACGGCTTTGTTACAATGAATGAAGATAAGATGTCAAAATCACTCGGCAACTTCATCCCTGTAGCACAATTGCTCAGTCGCTATCCCGCAGGGGCACTTCGGCTGTACCTGCTCTCCGCTCCATTCAGGGAGAATATTGAGTTCGATGATGAGAGGCTATCGCATTATGCAAAGCTATACAGCGAGTTCAGGGAAAGGCTCTCATCCTGCAGAGGCGACTCAAACGATGAGCGCATACTTTCTATTGTTTCCAGGAACTTGAGCACTCATCAACTCATTGATTTGTTAGAGACAGAGCTGGACACAATGACGCCTTCAGAACTTCACTCCTCAGCTGCTGCACTCGGGATAGCATGATTCATCACATGCTCTGTCTGCGCTGAACAATGGGCAGCACATACCCTCTGAATGAGTGCAATTTCTTCGTGACTTGTTGCAGGTGAATATATGAGAATCAGCAGATGGTGCCCGTTCTCCCATGCCAGATCTGCAAGCTGACAGAGCATTCTGAGCACAGGATTGAGTCCATTGTAAAGCACAAGGTACTCTATGCCCTCGATGATTATGGTGCAATGCCCTGCTTCCTCTGAGACTGCCCTGGCTGCAGAAACTATCCTGGTCAGCGCCTCAGGTTGTATCCTGTTCCGGCCAGGTCTTTCAGTGAGCAAATAGTGCTCTGCTGCCAATTCCTCCCGTGCACAAATATTTGGGGTGCGTGTGATTGCCACAACCTTCTCAGATTGAACATTTGAATGAAGCGCATCAGCTGGATGCTCTCCATCCTCCACGACAATAACCTTTGTGCAGACTTCTTCATGAGTGCACACTGACCAACCCATCCCTTCAGGTGCCAGTGTGCTCATCGCATCTTATTTTTATTAAACAGATGCTGTAATTCTCAATGTTGATAATGTATCATTCAATCTCTGAGAATGCACTCATCCCTTTGTAATTCAGTGAGTGCATTGACTCAATTTCAAGCAATCTGTTGTATTTTGCAACCCTTTCGCCCCGCGCGGGCGCACCTGTCTTTATCTGACCTGCACCTGTCCCCACTGCAAGATCTGCTATGAAGCTGTCAATTGTTTCGCCAGACCTGTGGCTTATGATATTTCTTAGCTTCCCTCTTCTCGCGGTATCTATGCTTTCAAGTGTCTCGCTCACTGTCCCTATCTGATTTAACTTTATCAGCACTGCATTTGTGGCTCCAATTTCAATGCCTCTTTCAATCCTCTTCCTGTTGGTCACATAGAGGTCATCGCCTATTATCTGCACGCGTTTCCCATATTTTTTGGTAAATGCTGCAAACTCTTCAAACCCATCCTCATAGAATGGGTCCTCTATAGATATCAGCTTATATTTTTCAAGCAGGGATGCGTAGTAATCAGAGAGCTCCTCAGCCCTCATCTTTCTGCCATCTATGCTGTACAGACCATCCTTAAAGAATTCAGTGGAAGCTGCATCTATGGCTGCAAACACCTCCTTTCCAAAGCCATACCCTGCCTGTTCAACTGCCTTTCCAATCTCCTCCAGTGCTTCAGAGGAGCTTCGCATCTGAGGAGCAAAGCCACCCTCATCCCCGAGATTCACTGCAGAAACACCATACCTTTCTTTCAACCTTGCCTTCAGCACTTGATATATCTCCGCCGCTGCTCTCAGCGCTTCGGAAAAGCTCTTCATGCCTGCTGGAACAATAAGAAATTCCTGTATCTTCAATTCCCCTCCAGCGTGCACACCTCCATTGATTATATTGAGCAAAGGCACTGGCATGGACGGTTTCTTTCCGCTTATCTTTGAGAAGAACTCGAAGAGCTCCAGACCCATGGACGCAGCCTCGAGCCTCGCAACTGCCATGGACACTCCAAGTATGGCATTTGCACCAAGCGATGATTTATTTGGGGTTCCATCAAGCGAGAGCATTTTGCTGTCAACATCCCTTACACTTACACTCATTCCCTTTACAGCTTCGTATATCCTCTGATTTACATTCATCACTGCCTTTGTTACTCCCTTTCCACCAAAGGCACTGCCGCCATCTCTGAGCTCCAGCGCCTCGTGACTTCCCGTGCTTGCGCCTGAAGGAACAGATGCTGTTGCGTTGATTGTTCCATCGCTGATAGTAACCTGCACTGTGGGATTTCCCCTTGAATCGAGTATCTGGAGTGCCCTTACGCTCTTTATCTCTGCCAAATCAATCCACCTTCATTGCCATCTTTCTTCTCTCCTTTGAAGTATAGCCCGTAACCCTCTCAAGGAATCTGTTGTAACGAGCAATCGTATCCGAGGCCGTTCTATCATCCACATCCCTGTTGCTTTCCGTTGTCACACATAGCTTCTTGTTCTCCAGCCAACACTCCAGCCTCTTCAATGCGCCAAAGCTGCACACCAGTCTTCCGTTCTGTTCATTTGCGCTTCCAAACTCCTCTTTCATAACTGCAGCTATAAAATCCATACTCACTGAGGATTGCTTTTTTCTCTTTATCGGATATTCCTGCATTTCAGTTCACATCCTTTCTGTAATCCTTTGGAAATGGAACATCAGCAATTAATGTAAGCTCGAGCTCTCTTCTCCAGGTATTCCTGCATTTGCAGTCAAGTCTTTCCAGAACTTCAAGGTTCCTGTGTCTTGAATAATCTGCTATTGCCTGCAGCACTCTCTCGTTGCACCTTCCACAGTTATGAGCGCCTCGCAGTGTGCCTGCACCTGTTGGTTTGCTCATAACCCTGACATTGAGATCGTGCGTTCTCTTCAGCACCTCAGCAACGCTCCATAGCCATGGCGGTCTGTAATTTCCCCTGCTCCACAGCATCTCCACAACTGTCCCGCTCTGTATGTTAGTTGGATTCACAGATATTTCAGATGCATATGGAGCAACATCTCTGCACGTTTTCACTGTATCCTCTATTGCCTCCAGCTCGCTCAGAAATGGGGGCTTGAGCATCACATAGCATTTCAGCGCAATGCCTGCAGATGACGCGATTGCAGCCTGTCGTTTGAAGCTGCTGAAATTGGATGGTTTGTTTACTGAATAGTTGAGTATCATGTCGTTTGAGCTTTCCACGCCAACTGCTATCTCAACCCTGTCCTTGAAAGGCAGGAGTTCCTGAACCCTTTCCGCTGTGATGTACTCATGTCTTGATTCAATAACAACCTTCGCAGCCCTTGATGTTGCATCCTGGAGTATCGCCCTTCGGAGCTCAGGTGTTGTCTCGAAGTTGTCCAGGAAGCTGCCAGAGGTGTATATCTTTATTACTTCCTCCCCCTGATAGTTTTTCATTGCTTTCTTATACTGCACCTGCACATCCTCAGGTGTTGCATTGATGGAAGATTCATTTGTATAACCGCACATACTGCATCCGGATTTCAGAGCCCAGAGGCATCCTTTTGTGGCAAGTATTATCACAAATGCGCTGCAGTCACGCCCATCCAACGCCTCATCTTCTTTCCAGCATGAAACATATTCTTGAGGGTTCCTGAGTCGAAGGTGCCCCTGCCTCTGCGTCTGTGCACTCTGTCTGACCGATAAGAGCAGCTCTCTTGGATGCATCATCCTGATACCTCTGTCTTTCATTTATTTCATTTTTATTATTGTGTCGCAGGTCTCCTTTGTGCGGAAGTCATCGAATTTTCTGCCTAATGTCACTGTTGTAAGAAGCGAATCAGCGATTTATGTCATACAGGTCTCTCTGTAATAGAACTGTGAAAATCGGATGAACCTCGTATTGCGCATTCCTCAAATACTGGGTATGCGGGGAATTTCAACGCCTCCTGAATTGCATAATTCATTATTGCAGTAATCGAGCTCACTGAAATTTAACGCTCTATTTTCACTGGCTCACGCCAGCAGCTTCTCTCGCAATCGCATCCACTATGGAATTGAGTTTGTTCAGAGCCTCCTGGGAGCTTTTACCCTCAAAGGGCCACTCAAGGCGCTTAAACCTTACATGAGTTTTATGGTCTTTTTCGTAAAGCAATATCTTTGATGGCAATTCAATTCCAATTGCCGGATTTTCCTGCATCATTATAGTTCCTATGGTTGGATTCCCGAATAATAGCAATGTGCAGCTGTCCAAATTCATTCCCGCATTTGCTGCATTGGAACTGTGATCTACGGTTGCAAATATAGTCAGATTGCGCTGGCCGATAGACCTTTCCAGTCTTGAGAAAGTCTCCTCAAACGGGAAATTGCTTATCAGGTCAACGTATTGATCCATATTAACAAATTATGGATTTTATATATAATATTTCATGGCGTAGAAAGCTATTAGCCAGCCATCAATTGTTAATGTTTGATTCTGCGATCGATCTCTTCCATGAACACGATGGAACTGCAATGCAATTTCTATTCCTCCAGCAGAAATTATTAGAGATGATAAGGGATTCGCAGTTTGACTCATCCCCGCTTATTAGATAAATCATACATTGAACTATGATTCCTGTGAGCATTCAGTGAATTTCTGAGATTCCACTTCAGACGGACATACTCTCCTCGCTAAAGCATCGGAGCTTTCTTGCTCCTATTCTGGTAATTGTTTGCCATTTTCCCGGATATTCACACTCACTCATGCATCTGTTGCCGCTTAAGCGAAAATGCCTGCGCCTGCCACAATTTCTGAATGTTAAGCTCTCAAATTCCATTACAACTATTATTGCCTCTGTTAAGCTCATTCCTTTCGGTATGGGCCTTAACAGTTAGAATTTTTGAATGGAGTTGCTGTCACAGGTAATGCACTGTCCGGAGGACTGCATCTCAGTTGTTCCTTTCATTCTCTATGAAAACAACTGCAACCACAATATTTTCATTTCCAGTATGTTGCTCATTTAATTCCAGAAGTTTAGTCCACTCCAGACCCTAAACAATATCTATAAATGCCACGCTTAATACGCACGCCATGGATGCGTTCGATAAGTTCAACCGCATAAAGTCCAGGGCGCAGGAGATCATAGTGGAGGAGGAGCTTCTATCACTTCTCTCCAACAACGAGAGGCCCAGGGCATACATAGGTTTTGAACCATCTGGTCTTCTCCACGTAGGTAATTTTCTGCTCACCTCTTCAATGATAAATACAATGCTTGACTGCAATTTCGACGTGACAGTGCTCCTTGCTGACTGGCACGCTTATATCAATGACAAACTCGGAGGGGATATGGAGAGAATAAGGCAGTGCGGAGAGTATATGCGCGCTTCATTCAATTATGCATGCAGGGAGCACGGAAACATCAATTTCCTGTTTGCCTCAGATTTACTTTCAAAGAAGGAATATCTTGAGGAGTTAATACGAAATGCAAAGCGTGTTTCATTGAGCAGGCTCAAAAGGAGTCTGACAATAATGGGACGGACAGAGGACGAGGCTGAACTCGATTTCTCCAAGCTTGTATATCCGCTCATGCAGGTCACAGACATATTCATGCTCGATGTCAATGTTGCGTATGCAGGAATGGACCAGCGCAGGGCACACATGCTTGCGCGCGAGATCGCTGAGCAATCCAAGAGAGCAAAGCCAATTGCAGTGCACACGCCCATCCTTTCAAGTTTGAAGGGAGGCAGCAGGATGGATCCCCTTTCCAAGATGTCAAAGAGCGACCCCTCTGGTGCAATTTATCTTCAGGATGATGAGGAGACCATTGCATCGAAACTGCGCAATGCCTTCTGTCCGAAAGAGGTCGAGGGAAATCCTGTGCTTGATATATGCAAATATCTGATATTCCCTGAACTGGGTTCCCTGGAGATCGTGAGATCTGAGAAGCACGGTGGCAACGTGCTGTTCAGCGATTATCTTGAACTTCAGAGCAGCTACCTGCGTGGAGGTGTTCATCCTTTAGATCTGAAGACATCAGTTGCATCAGCGCTATGGAAGATCGTTAAAAAATATCACGACTTCTACGCATCCAATCCCTCGCTCTTCGATTGGATGGAGGGAGGCATAACGCGGTAATAGGTATCTATTTATCTAACAATTTTTTCAGTTGAAACTGTCCCGGTGAAATAATGACTGTTTTATTTGTGCCCAAGGAGACTGCGGCAGGGGAGCAGCGCGTTTCCATAGTTCCTGAGACTGTTTCCAGAATCACAAAGTGCGGCATCACTGTTCTTGTGGAAAAGGGTGCAGGGGAGCTATCATATTACACAGACCAGGAGTATGTTTCCGCAGGGGCAAAGCTTGCCGAGAGCAGGGACGCCGGCCTTTCAACTGCCGATATTGTAACTGTTGTGCAACCTCTAACTTCGAATGATGTGGGAAAACTCAGACCAGGCACGATTGTGATTGGATTTCAGGCCCCCACCAGGAACAGGGAGGGAATAATTGCCATGAAGGAGCGCTCAATCACATCCTTTGCGCTTGAGCTGCTCCCGCGTATCACCAGGGCACAGAGTATGGATGCACTTTCCTCTCAATCAACTGTTGGAGGATACAAGGCAGTGCTCATTGCTGCCGATAACTGCCCAAGACTTCTTCCCATGCTCACTACAGCCGCAGGCACCATAAGGCCAGCGAATGTGCTTGTGCTCGGTGCAGGTGTGGCAGGGCTCATGGCCATCGCCACCGCAAGGAGGCTCGGCGCTGTTGTTTCAGCATACGATGTCAGGAGGGCTGCAGGAGAACAGGTGAGGAGCCTAGGTGCCAAATTCCTGGAGCTTCAGATAGACGCTGAGGCAGCAGGAGGTTATGCAAGGGAGCTAACGCCTGAGGAGAAGGAGAAGGAGCAGGCAATGGTCAATGAGGCAGTTGCTCAGGCAGATGCAGTGATAACCACGGCCAATGTGCCAGGACGCAGGGCACCTCTGCTCATAAGAAAGGAGATGGTGGAGAAGATGAAGCCAGGTTCAGTGATCGTCGATCTCGCTGCAGAAAGCGGTGGCAACTGTGAGCTCACTCAGCCTGGCAATAAGATAGTCTACAAAGGCGTCACAATAATAGGCCCGCTGAACCTTCCTGGGCAGGTGCCGTACCATGCAAGCCAGATGTATTCGAGAAATCTCTACGCCTTCCTTGAGCTCCTTATCTCAAAGGAGGGCAATATTGTGAGCAATTTTGAGGATGAGATACTCAGGAGCAGCATGCTGACCTATGGAGGGGAAATCAGGCATCAGCAGACAAAGGAACTCCTGGAGGTGAAGCAATGATATCCATCGTCTATGTAAGCATATACATAGCTCTGCTTGCCGCCTTTACGGGCTACGAGGTGATAACAAGGGTACCCGTGATACTGCACACACCACTGATGTCAGGCTCCAATTTCATACACGGGATTGTCCTTGTTGGTGCAATAATTGCACTGGGATTTGCCCAGACTCCTCTGGAGCAGGCAATTGGTTTTGTTGCAGTTGTAATGGGCGCGCTGAATGTCACAGGCGGTTATGCTGTGACTGAACGCATACTTCAGATGTTTGAAAGGAACAAGGGTAAGGCGAAATAATATGATAGATGTCTACGACCCCATCTATATCATAGCAGTCTTCTTCTTCATACTTGGTCTTCACAGGATGAGCCATCCCCTGACTGCTAGGAGTGGCATTGTCTGGGCAGGAGGCGCAATGGCTGTGGCTGTGGCAGTCACATTTCTGGTCCCAGGGCTCCACAATATACCCCTGATACTGCTCGCAGTGCTCATAGGCGGCGTCATCGGATGGATAGCAGCCAAACGCGTTGCCATGACTGACATGCCCCAGATGGTTGCCATTTACAACGGCATGGGCGGTGGGGCTGCCGGCGCAATCGCTGCCGTTGAGCTGCTGGAGCATGCGTCCCTGCTCAGTACTTCAGCACTCGCAATTGCCGGAGCAATCATAGGTTCTGTTTCGATCGCAGGCAGTGTTATTGCCTTCCTTAAACTTCAGGGCTGGATGAGACAGAGGCCCATTACCTTTCCTGGACAGCAGGCAGTTAACATGTGCATACTGGTCATAGCTGTTGCTTCTGGTGTGCTTGTGCAATTCAGGAGTGCAATAGGCTTCAGCACGCTTGGGCCTTTCTATGTCTTCTCGCTTCTCTACGGCATCTCCATGACGCTCCCAATAGGCGGTGCAGATATGCCTGTGGTGATATCGCTTTACAATGCACTGACAGGTCTGGCTGTTGCAATGGACGGCTTCTCCCTGCAGAATTTTGCAATGGTGGTTGCTGGAACCCTTGTGGGTGCGGCAGGTTCCCTTCTCACAGTGCTGATGTCCAGGGCAATGAACAGGTCACTCCGCAATGTGCTGTTCAGTGCATTCGGTTCAAGGGAACAGGCTGCAGAGGTCAAGGGGACGCTCCGTCCCATCCAGCCTGAGGATGCAGCAATACTCCTTGCATATGCAAACTCAGTGATAATAGCTCCAGGCTATGGAATGGCCGTTGCACAGGCGCAGCAGAAGGTCAAGGAGTTGATGGATCTCCTCGAATCCAAGGGGGTGACGGTGAAGTTCGCGATTCACCCGGTGGCAGGAAGGATGCCAGGGCACATGAACGTGCTTCTTGCGGAAGCGGGTGTCCCATATGATCATCTCTTTGATAGGGATGAGATAAATGCTGAGTTTCCAAGCACGGACGTTGTGCTTGTGATAGGCGCCAACGATGTTGTGAACCCTGCTGCGCGCAGACCGGGAACGCCGCTCACAGGCATGCCCATACTTGATGTGGATAAGGCGAAGACAGTTATTGTGATAAAGAGGGGACAGGGGAAGGGCTTCTCAGGCGTTGAAAATGAACTGTTCTATGCTGAGAACACGAGGATGCTCTACGGGGATGCACAGGAAGTTGTGGCGAAGGTGATCCAGGAGCTCAAGAAGCTCTGAGCCTTTCCCTGCAAAGCGCAGCGAGTGCCAGGGCAACTGCCTCCCCATCTCCATTGAATTCCAGCACAGCTGCGCCCGGGTGTCCCCCGCCCTCTCCTCCAAACTCTGAGGCTGCGACGCGCATGATTTCATTGAGGTCGATGCCTACATCAAGCGCATGTCTGTCTGCCCTTCCTGTAACCCTCACCTTTTCCTCCTTCTGAGATATTACGAACGCCACATTCACGCCTGCATGGAGCATCGCCGAGGCCACAGAGGACTCGAATGCTGAAACAGCAGTGATGCCTATCACAGTGTCCGCATAGATTTCGTGCTTCATCCTTTCCAGACCCTTCAATACAGCAATAGTTTCAGATATCTCCCTCTCCTCGGAGGTCAGCTGTATGAGCTGGTCAAGCTCCATCCCTGATGCGCTGAGCAGCGATGCACATATGCTAAGGGTTGTTGCACTGCCCCTTTTCAGCCTTCCCGTGTCATAGAGAATCCCTGCGAGCAGCGCAATGGCTGTATTCCTGTCTATGTGCTCTGAGATTATTCCATATACCATCTCAGAACACGAATGTGCGCTCTCATCGACATAAAAGAAATCTGCCTCTGGCGTAGCTGAGGGATGGTGGTCTATAAGCACTATCTCCTCCCACATCCCATCGAACTGAGTGATTTCAGGCGTATCGAGCACAACAAGCCTCGGGGGACCAGGTGCATCACTCATGTCGATGGAGAACAATTGCTGAAGCAGCTTTGCTCCCCTATCCAGACCACCGGGTCCCCAGACTGTTCCGCCAAACTCCTTCTGAAGTGCATATGCGCAGGCGATGCAGTCCATATCTGCATGTCTGTGCAGCGCATATGTGTGCGCCGAAGCTGAAAGTATCTGCCTGATTTCGAAAGGTGTGCATGATTTCTGTTTTCTCAAGCGTTTCCTTCCTGCTGGCCACCCAGTTCTCTGGAGAGTTCCTCCTGAAGCGCCTGGTATCTCTCCCTCAGGAACTTCTCCTGCTTCTCAAGCGCCTTCATTCTCACCTCGAGCGTTTCCTTCTGCTCAGTGAGATCCTTAAGCACAGAGGCCTTGTTCCCGCTTCTTATCAGAAGGGAGCCTATGTTCTTGTAGATCACAGCATCCTCTGGGAGTGCATTCAGTTCCTCAATCGCCCTCGCAACTTCCTTGGATTGCGCCTCAAACTGATACCTCTGTGATGAAAGTACCTGTATCTGCTGCTGCAGCTGCTGATACTGTGCAATCTGATTCTGCAATTTGGGACTGATGTCGTTCATTTTGAGCCCTCTTTCAGAACATTCTTTCTAATTTCGAGTGCGATATGCAACCATCTTATATAAGAGTTCAGAGCGGCGCGCAGACGGCTGAGGTCCTCTGCCTCTATTAGCAGGCCGCCATCCACCTCCCTGATTTCACAGCCAGGCACCCTCTCCTCACTGAGCAGCACTCGCCTGAGGTAATCAGTGAGCTCGGGTGGAAAGTGAAGTTCTGCAGTGTGCTTCATCTTGCTATGAGCTTCTTCCTGACGCTGGGTCGTTCCTTGACAAAGATGCGTGAGCCGCATCTGTCACATACAAGACCAGTGGAGTCAGGTGTTGGCTTGTGTGGTTCACCGCACCTTAGGCACTTGTACATTCTCCTCCTCCTTTATATTGCCCAGCGTCCTGCGGTACTGTGCGACATAGGCCCTTGCTGCAAATTTGTACTCGCAGTGTGTGCACTGGAATATGCCAGTGGAGACCCTCTTTACCTTTGGCTTTCCGCATCTAGGGCATGTTGTCTCCCTTGCAGCTTCTCTCTCTATCTCAAGTATTCTCTGTCTTATGCGCACTCCATATCGTGCACCATACCTGGCTACAGGACCAAGTTTCTTTGCAGTCATTACAGATACCTCCTTATGCTGTTGCCAGCCTCAACTGACATGGCTATACTCCTTCTCACCTCATCGAGCGTGAAGTGCCCCGATCCACCCTTCTGCATTGCCCTTATGTCTCCATTTTCATCTGTGGCAACTGTGAGCCTCGCAGAGGAGACCTCCTCCTCTTCCAGTGTGGGGTCGAGGAGAAGATAGTCACCTATCTTCACAGTCGTGCAGGAGATGGGCAGTGACTTAAGCGGCAGCTTGAAATCCTCCCCCTTTCCAAATCTGGAGGCGGGAACGACTGTATTTCTCAGTGCTGCAACAGAAGCGATGGATGAGGCATCAAACAGATTGCCATCATAGTCCAGTGCATATATGTCGAGATAGAGAATCCACACCTCCTTCCCCTTCTCGATACACAGTGCATCAAGGTCTATCATCTGACTCTCCCTGATCCCCCTGTCAACAACCCTTGACAGCTCTATGGCCTCAGGCGATGGTGGGCCACTTTCGAACGCCTCAAAGGCCATGGGTATGAGCTCGACATTGGTGGTGAGGACACCCTTTGAAGGTGTGTCCGGGAATGGCTCACCAACCTCCATCTTCACCCCCACTATGACCTCTGTGTTGCCCAGCTTCATTCTCGCAGATCCCTCAGCGGTCTCAATGCCTCCTGTGCTTATCTCCACCTGCCTGAATTCTGAAAGCTTTCTTCCATCGGGACGTCTTCCCTTTTCGAGCATATTCAGTATATGGCCCCTCTTAACCTCTGAAAGCGGGCTTCTCTGCAAGCTCATACCTCCCTTGTCTCCTCTCTAAGCATTGCCTCGTCTGCAGCCACTGAATACCTTCTTCTCAGCGCCTCTTTCTGCAGCTCGTATATCTTCATGCATCCGCCCTTTGCGAGTTCAATTGCGCGCTCAAATTCCTCCTGCGTCATGTGCCCGTCCATCTGCAGCAGCAGTATTTCACCTGTCCTTGGAATATAGGCGAGCGGCAGATCTGCCTCGCCATAATTGTCCTCCTCCTTCATCAGGTCGAGCACAACCTTGCCTGCAATCTTGCCCGCAGCACAGGCAGGGACAAGGTCTCTCATGGGTATGCCTGCATCAGCCAGAGCGACTGAGGCAGCTGTCAGTCCTGCACAGCGTGTGCCGGCATTGGCCTGCAGGACAGCTATGTACACATCTATCGATGTCCTGGGGAACTGCTCAAGGAATATCACGTGCTCCAGCGCCTCGCCAATGATCTTCGATATTTCAATGGACCTTCTGTCAGGCCCTGGCCTCTTCCTCTCGTCAACTGAAAAGGAAAGCATGCTGTAGTTACACTGCACTATTGCCCTGGTGGGATCCTGCAGGTGCCTGGGGTGGCATTCCCTGGGCCCATAGACGGCTGCAAGTATCTTGTTCTTTCCCATCTCCACATACGCCGAGCCGTCTGCCCTGCGCAGCACTCCGGCCTCTATCTTTATGGGCCTGAGCTCATCCGGCCTTCTTCCATCCAGTCGCCTTCCCTCGCTGTTTATGAGCTGCATGCCTTCTGGAATCTCCATGCTCATGCAGACGCCTCCAGCATCATCTTCACCCTGTCTGTGAGGCCGTGTTTTTGCGCCTCTTCGTCTATCATTCTGATTGCCTTAATCAATAAGAGCATCTTATCCACTTCTCCTTCAATCCAGATCCTTCCATTCCTTCCCACTATTATCCTGCACCCTGAGTACCTCTTAAGCATATCTATCATGGAACCGTTCTTCCCTATCACCCTGGGCACCTTGGATGCTGCAATGTCTACAGTGGTCCCACCCTTCAGTTTCTTGAGGTCCCTATCCCTCATCGTTATCTGCACATGTCTTGATTCATCGACAGAGAGCACCCTTGCAGTTACATTGTCCCCTATGTCCAGGTATCTGGCTGTCGCACCGAAATCTATCTTCCATGGTGTTTCTGAGACATGAAGCACACCTGGATATGGCGAGTTGATGTCCAGAAGCCAGTTTGTTGGGGTTATATCAGTCACAGTGCCTATTATCTCATCCCCTGGCACAGGCACATACTTCCCTGAGAGCGGCACTATGTCGACAAACCCTCCCCTGAAGACCTTCAGTCCCAGTCTGGAGGAGAAGTAGGAACCACCCTGTCTGTATATGCCGTTGCCAGGGCGCATGCTGCCCACTTCCACCTGTTCACCAGGTATAACTACAATCCTCTCTTCTCTATCTGGCACTCCTTATCACTGCCCAGTTCAGACTGAAGAACGGTGTTCAATCAGGGCACTCTATTTTAATATTTTGGTCTCCGCCCTTCCCTTTGTTTTGTGGCCGAGCCTTTCAAAGAAATCAGCCTGCATCCCAGCGGGCATTTCCACCACGCCTATCCAGCTGCCATCCTGCTGCCATTCTTCCTTTGTTATCCGGCCAAATGCATTGATGTCGCTGTAGCACCTGCCATAATCCTCCCCGCTCAGTTTCACAGCTATCTTGACATTCTCAAATCTGATGGGTATGATTGGCCTGAGCGCATCAAGCACATCCTGGACCTGCGCCTCTGCAGACTTGAACGGATCTATCCTGACCTTTGCCTCCTCCATTGCAGCCTCTATCCTTGACAGGGGGTGGGGCGTTCTTGTCTGTGGGTTTATCGCATTCCTCGCTATGATTGCAGCTATCTGTTTCCTCTTGTTCTCCTGCATTATGTGTCTCTGCTCTGTTGTCAGCTGAACCTGTCCCTTCTGCACGATGATGCGCGCGACAGCAGCTATATCGTTTGTTCCAAAGACCTCCCTTATCTTTTCTTCAGATTGCTTTGTCCCCTTCCTGGCATCCTTGAATATCTCCTCGACAGCCATGTGGCTGGCTATGTCTACCTCTTTCCCCTCCTTCAGGTACTTCACAATCTTCGGGTCGATGAGTATCTCAAAGCTCTCGCCACGCGCCTCATATCTGCCGACAATTGCTTCCTCTAAATTGACCATCTGGCCTCCCTGTTCAAGAGGCGTTTGCAAGTTTCACGTACTTCTCCACTTCTTCGAGCGTCAGTTTCCTGAAGTTCTGAGTGAAGCTGACCAGACCTATCTCAACAGCCTTTGCGTTCAGCTCCTCCTCAGTGGCCTTCTTGAGACCGCGCAGTGCAAGGACTATGGCATCGTCCATTGCAAGGTCCTCCTTGTAATTCTCCTCAAAGAAATCCATGACCACATTCCTGCCTGCACCTATCGAGCTGGCCTTATAAGATGCAAGACCACCGCTGGGATCTGTTTCAAACAGATGCGCACCTGTGTCATCCACTCCAGCGACAAGCAGCGAGGTTCCGAAAGGTCTCACACCACCGTACTGGGTGTACTGCTGCTTGTAATCGCAGATGCGCTTGACAAGCGCCTCGACACCTATGCGCTCTCCATATGTTATCTTATTCACCTGTGACATGACCCTCGCATTGTCCACCAGAACCCGTGCATCTGCAACAAGCCCTGATGTGGCACAGCCTATGTGCTCATCGATGAGGTATATCTTCTCCATAGAAGTTGGTTCCATGAGCCTGCTTGCTATGCGCTTATCCACTACCAGTGCAACGCCATCCCTGAACTTGATGCCCACAGTGGTCGTTCCGCGCCTAACAGCTTCTCTTGCGTACTCAACCTGAAAAAGCCTCCCATCAGGTGAGAATACAGTGATTGCCCTGTCGTATGCCATCTGTCCCGGTTGCATTCTTTTCTCAACTCCAGTTTTAAATCCTGTCTGCCCTTCTATTCTTTCTAAACATAAAAACCCTTTTCTCCCAGTCTATCTGTGTTGTGTCTTTTCCCTGAGTGCTTTCAGTGTGCCAGAGGTAAGCAGTGTCCTGCATCTATGCCCTTCCACCTCACAATTGAGCATGTCGACCACTTCGTCCTTCAATGTATTGGGGCAGAGCACAACAGCCTGCCCCTCCCTGAGTGTAATGAGCCGCACTGCCTCTTCATCTATCCCCCTCCTTACAGAAAGCAACCTTATGATCCTCACCAGCTCTCTTCTGGAGGGTGGCGGTATTACCTCAAGTGCAATGTACCTCTTCCTCAACTGCACGCCGATGGAGTTACTGTATAAAGTCTATTCCCTTATCCCTTACAGATCCCTGGGGGAGTATGAAGGGGGATTTGACACCTGTGATGACGACGAGCACCTTTATCCTTCCCTCTGATTCAGGCTCAACGCTGCATCCCCAGATGATGCGTGCTGAAGGCCCCATCATTGATGAGGCAGCCTCCACCACACGTTGTGCTTCCTTCAGTGTCATGTCTGGCCCTCCCACCACCCTGATCAGTGCGCCCTTTGCCTCCTTTATATCTATATCTCCAAGCAGCGGTGAGGAAAGTGCCTGTCTCAGTGCATCCTCGACCCTCTCGTCCTTGGGAGCTGTCGATTCACCCATTCCTATCATCGCAACTCCCCCCTGCCCCATGATTGTTCTTATGTCTGAGAAATCTATATTGACCAGCCCTGGCTTAGTCACTATCTCTGTTATGCCCTTGATGCACTGCGCAAGCACCTCATCCGCAACCCTGAAGGCCGCATCGAGCGGGAGTCTGGGAACAATCTCAAGCAGTTTGTCATTCGGCACTACAATTGTAGTGTCTGCATATGCCCTGAGCCTCTCAAGTCCTCTCAGCGCGTTCTGCATTCTCACCGTACCCTCAGATTTGAACGGGAGTGTAACCACTGCCATGACAAGCGACCTGTTCTGCTTTGCAATTTCAGCCACCACTGGTGCGGATCCAGTGCCTGTGCCTCCGCCCATTCCTGCTGTGACGAACACGATCTCAGAGTGTTCAATGAATTTCCTGATATCCTCCCTTGCCTCCTCCGCTGCCTGGCTTCCCACCTCAGGTATTGCACCCGCGCCAAGGCCGCGTGTCAGCCTTCTGCCTAGCAGTATCTTGTGGGGGGCATTGAGCAGAAGCAGGTGCCTCGCATCTGTGTTTGCTGCTGCCAGATTGGCACCGAAGATCCCTGCCTGGTACAGCCTCCTTATTGTATTGGATCCACCACCCCCACAGCCAACTATGCTTATATTGACTCTTAAGGAGTCAACGAGCTTCATCAGCTCCTCATTCGTCCTTTCATCTTCCACTGCCACAGGCGGTGTTCCTTCCTTCAGTGCTTCATCTACAAGTGACTTCATTTAATGCATCCCATCCGAGGTAAAGATGCATAATGCAGCTTAGGTATTTAAAACATTTTTCTGTGTCCGACATAAGTCAGACAAGGCCGCAATATGAGCAGTGCTCTCCCTCCGAGACGCGCGAGCAGTAGGGGCAGTGCAGCAGTGCCTCAACTTCTCTGTAAGGAGTGCCACACCATGAACAGAGCCCATCGCCTATTTCGCAGCGGCACACTATGCATCTGTATGCCTCCCTTGCATGTGCAGTGAAGGCGCAGTATGGGCATATGTCGTCTGATGCAAGAACCCTCTCCAAGCATTATAGTTTTCGCTCCAAATAATTTCTCTAAAAATCAATGAGTATTTAAATGAAAAAATGGTTTTAATTATGTATTAATCGAATTTGTATCTCGATAAAAATCTTACAGGGCTTGATCAGGATCGATCTGCAATCAAGAACCCTACCCCATGTATTTTTCATCTGGATTATGTCTGGTTCCAGATCAAATGTCTTACATATCGTTTTAACACGATTCTAAGCGTTTTAAGGCTGGGGAAAATACTGGATCGATATAATTAATCCAGTTTTCATTATCCCACACTATCCAGAGTTGTTCTTCACTCGTCATCTGAATCTCCCCAGACAATATCTCTTGCCCTATGCAACGATTTCTGTTCCTGCTTTGCCCTCATCCTATCTTCTCTTACCATAGGATCTGCAAATATTCCTCTGTATTTCTTGAGCTTCCTACAATAAGCAGGGACATATCTTCCGCTCTGATCTCTATACGCCTCCACATACTCATAACCTGAAGGGCATCCCATTTCTCCCATTGGTTTTACTCTTGATTTCATTTTCTCCTCCTCCTCTCCTTCCTGCAATGTCCATCTTTATCCAGAATTCTTTACCATGAAGCATGGAAACAACGGTTTTAAGTGAAACGGTCTCTACCATAATTGATCCACTTTTGGATAAGTGACCACCAACACCATTACCCATGAATGGAACCGCAAGTTCGTCCTGAAAATAAAGGGCTGTGGTAATAACTCTTACATTGGTGAGGCTGTTTAGTCTGATATTTTCCTTTAGAAATTCAATATTGTCGGGTTGCGGTTCAACCGATACAATCAAGCCGGAAGATCCGACAATTCGTGCAGCCTGTAGAGTGAACATTCCAATATTTGCCCCGGCGTCTATTACGATATCATTCTTTCCCGGATGGAGAAAATCATACTCCCCAGGAAAGAATGTGGCATATGGAATAAAGAAGGAATTTCGTGGAACGGTTAAGGCTGTCTTCCCATACGAAAAAATAAAGTCTCTGTCATGAAGCATAATTACCTGATCTCAGTATACCAGTGACTATAATAATTTCTCCGCATAAAAGGTCTCTTAGAGCACCAAACAGATTCTTTAAATACGTTGACAAAATCCGAAATTGTCTTGAAGAATATCCTTAATATTGCTTGTCATTGGGATACCTTGGACAGAGGGTATGCTGTGTATGTCTATTGTCTTCGATAGCAGAAATTTATCACAAACCCCCTTATCTCAGTTATAATGCCTGTTTTCAAACTTAGACCTTATCTAACTGACGCGCTTATCTCTCTTGAAAACCAGACGCTGAACAAGACCTATTTCGAAGTAATAGTAGTAAAAAACTTCACTGGAGAAGATAATATATTCTTGAAATATTCCCTCAATCTATTAGTTATCCACTCTTCGGACATTCGCCTTTCTGGTAAAATATTAGAAGCACTTAGTTTTGCAAGGGGTGATATAATATGTTTCCTGGATGATGATCAATTCCACCGAGAAAAACTCAGAAGGGTCAGCCAAGTGTTCGAGAAATATGGCAATGTTCCACTTTATTACTATAACGATCGATTCTTGATAGACGGTGAAGGGGAAATGCTAAATTCTCGGAAATTTTCAAGGTTCCAGGGAGTCCCTTTTTCTGGGTTCCACGTAATCCCTAACAGAGAGGCGAAACTCATGCGCGATCTCCCATTTTTTAACAGCAGTTCAATATCCATATCTAAGTGGATACTGGAGCAACACGTCGAAGAACTTGACTTATTGCAGATGCAGGCCCCGCTTGTAGATTGGTTTTGCCTCGTATCAGCCTTAAATTCACAAGCTCAAATTATAATAGACAATGCCAAGTTAACAGGGTATCGAATTCATGGGAATCAGACCATAAATATTAAAGAAAGGTTGATGGGCGAGGAGAGTAGTAAAAATGTGGCATTCGAGGAACAGTACGTTAAAGCCTTAGCTCTTTTAAGAGATATTTGCCGTGGCACTGAACACAGTCTTAGCGTAAACTGTTATATCTCCAGATTTCGTCTTATTCACCACCTCTATTTTTATAGAGGCAGATTGCCAATGATTAAAAAGCTCTTCATTTTTTTAAAGGGGCAGGATCGCTTGTTCAAGGTAGACAGTTTTTGGATTATGATCATGAGTTTGTTTTACTTGGTTTCCCCAAATTTGTTGAAAACCTTTGTGGTGAAATTTAGGCCTTGGTGATCAACTGTATACTCATAGCCAATAACCTAGAATATTTAATTGTGCCTTAAATTAGCTAGCAATTTTAGTAGTCGTGCTACTGAGTCAACAAGCTACTCCACCTGTTAGAATATTCTACTAAACAACGCGTTAATTTTTATTTGATTTCCGCCTAATGATATCACAATGAAGGTCTTATTGGCAGCATACGACAAAACGAGTTCAGGCATCAGTTCATACACCATGGAAGTGGCTAATCTTCTGCAAAAATATGCGGACATTGCAATTATGTCATTAGATAAAATTTCTTCTCCCTTCAGAACTATATTTATTGAACCGACAAAGAGATACAGGGCATTTCCCCTATTCAATTACCTGAATAATAGAACCTCAGCCTCAATTTTTGAAGAGTTTGATATTGTGCATGAAACACTTCCTCCATGGTCAGGACATCTGTGTTCGTATTGATCCAGATGCGATCTATCTGCGTCTGATCTCCTTCTTCTTTCCATTCCAGACTCTCTCTCGTGCATCTGAACTCCTCAACTTCATTTTCTATTCCTTCCATGAATAAAGCCTGCTTGGGTAGCCAGAAAAAATCTCTTTTCTCAGGGTTAAGGGGAAGATGACAGCGGACACATTTTGAAGCAATCAGAGCGCAAGCACTGTGGTATGCCGTGCCGCACAGACATGCCATCTCCACATTTCCATCCATGCACAAGGCACAGCGCCCGCTGTGAGATGAATTCAGCACCCTTATCCTCGATATCTTGCTGAGTTTCATGCAGCACTCTCCAGCAGGTTCATGCTGACTGTGCCAAGGTAGGTGCCATCAAGCAGATAAATCCTCCCCCTGTTCTTCAGCACAAGCCCTTCACTGAAGACAGGACCCATGTCGCCCGAACCCCTGTTAACAGGTGTGCCGGTCAGCAGCGGATTGAATGCAGGCAGAACCACAACCTCTGCAGGCAGGCTGCTGTATCTTCCTGTTGGATCCCTTTTCCTGAATGGAGCCCTGAGCCAGCATTTTTCTATGTACAGGTTGCCAAGTGAATCCCTGAAGGCGACTGCAGGATGCAGATGGCCCATGAGCAGTGTGCCTGCAGACATAACAGCTGCCGAGGGCCAGGCATGCCCATGGATAAAGCCCATGCCTTCCTCTGCGAATCCCCCCATTGAATGAACCCTTATCCTGTGGGGCATTGCTCTCGATATGAGGGAATCATGATTTCCAGGAACTATGTCCACTGTCTCAAAATAGTCCAGCAGCGTGGACATGAATTCAGGAAGAGTGCTTTTCCTTGTGTAGCCTATTCTGTGTCTCAAATCACCCAGTATTATGAGACGCTGCTCAAGGGAAGCAAGCGAGGCGAGCTCCTGAAGCATCTGTCTTTCAGCGCGAGCAACGTCCACACCTCTGTCAGCCATTTCACCCTCAAGGCCAACATGCAGATCTGCCACAACCACTGTGCTTCCCATTATGCGCAGCGCAGGTATACCGGGCACAGGCTGAAGCTTCCTCACACCCCCCACCTCAGCCTCTCAGATACTTCAGGTCTCAGTCCTGCCCTGATATTTTCCTGAATCTGTGCCTCAATATCGTATTCAACTCTCCTCAATTCCACTTTGTCTGTTATCAGTGCGAAGCTTGCCCTTGGATCACCATCACGCGGCTGACCCACAGAGCCTGGATTTATTACAGTCTTACCTCCAAATACTCTAATGAATGGAAGATGCGTGTGCCCCAGAACAATGCACCTGCTGTCCGCTGCGAATGCAATGTGCTCATCCACCATATCCTCAAATACGTATTCGTCAGGGTCAAATGGTGAGCCATGGAAAAGGCTGATCTCCTTCTCCCTGAGCTCATCTGGAAGCGCCCTTAAGAATGATAAATTCTCATCTGTAAGAATGCCACGGGTGTACCTGATAGAGCTTGATGCTATGTCATTCATCATCTCTTCCATCCCTGGATCGAACAGCGCCCTTTCATGATTCCCCTTTATGCATCTTGCTCTTCTGCGCCTGAGTTCCCATACCACTTCATTGGCTGACGCGCTGTACCCTATGATATCCCCTGCACAATATATCCTCCCTACCCCTTCCCTTTCGCAATATTCCAGGACTGCATTGAGTGCGCTCAGATTCGAGTGTACGTCAGAGATAACTGCAACGCGTTCCATCACAGATACCTTACCAGCACTGAAGGTATTGCCTCTATGACATCAGTTGCGAGTAGTCCATAGCTCTTTGAGTTGAAACATATATCCCCTGCACTTCCATTCATGAATGCACCCAGCCTTGCTGCGTCGAAGGGTGTGCACCCTTTTGCGAGCAGCTCCGCAACTATGCCAGTCAGCACGTCTCCTGTGCCACCAACTGTCATCCCGGCATTGCCTGTTCTGTTCAGCTTCACCCTCCTGCCGTCAGAGATTATATCTGTGGCACCTTTTAGAAGCACTGTACCACTGAGCTTTGCAGCTGAGTTCTTCACCTGCTCCCTCCTTTCCTCAAAGTTATCGGAGAGCCTTTCCCCTGTCAGCTTTTCAAACTCCTTCGAATGAGGTGTGTATACAGTGGGTGCTTTCCTCTTTACTTCAAATTCACCGCATATCTCAAGCGCACCTGCGTCCACGACTGCAGGGCATCTGGTGATCTCAAGAATTTCCTTTACAAATTCAGCCGATTCCTCTCTCACCTCTATCCCCGGTCCGATGGCAATTGCACCCGAACGCCCTATCCATTTCATTGCAAGTGCTGTGTCCTCCTTCTGAAAGTAATCAAAAGCAGTGCTGAATACCATCAAATTGGGTGAGAAAGAGGAGGCTGTGCTGAAGCTTGAATGCGGCACTATGGTGTAGACAAGATCAGCCCCTGTCCTGTAGGCTGCCATGGAAGAGAAGACTGGTGCTCCTGAGAAGGCACCGCCTCCTATGACAGTGACTATGCCATTGTTTCCTTTGTGGGAACCACTATCTGGAATGGGATAAAGAAGCATTTCCCCCGGCCCTGTCAGCTCCACAGCCTCCCGTGGCACGCCTATATCCACTATGATTATCTCGCCTGAGTTGGAACTGTCCATTCCCTCCTTCGCATCGTGAAGTGAAACTGTTATATCTGGTGCGACAGAGAGAGTGGATTGAAACCCGGAAGGGACATCCACCGACACCACTGTTGCGCCCCTCTTCCTGCACTCGTTTATCCATCTTATGAGTGAGGCATAGGGTTCCTTAGGTTCTCCCCTGCCGCCAACACCGAGCAGTGCATCGACTATCACACACTCCTTCAGTTCCGGGAGTTCCCTGATAAGCAGATGGCGCACAGCATTCAGTCGTTCAGGAAGCCTCTTTTCAGTTTCCCTTTCATTTGCAAGGAAGACCCTTGTTTCAAGCCTCTCAGAGATGTATCTTGCCGCGACGAGTCCATCTCCCCCATTGTTGCCCCCACCGCAGAGGACGAGGACGGGCCTTTTTCCCGCAACCTTTTCAACAACAGATGCGACGCCTCTGCCTGCATTCTCCATGAGGGTGGATGTCGGGACACCGAGGTACTCTGAGTTTCTGTCAATGATCTTAAACTCTGTGGACGGGAGCATCTTTTCCTCCCTTGATTTCTGAACAGATCTTCCTGAGCATTCTGATTTTAGGCTCCTTTGCCTCTACAAAAACCCTGCCTTCCTTCCTGTACCATCGCGCGGGATAACTTGCCTGTTCGTCCACTTCGCATTCATAGCCAAGTCTCCTTGCAGCCTCCGCAATGAGCTGGACCGTGGGTGATTCAATAGCCTCCTTTCTGCTCACTCTCCTTCCTTCCTTTCTTTTGAGTTTTGCATCAATGTAGGAAGGCCATATCACCCACTTTCCCTTTGCCTGCATCCTGTTTTACAATGCGGTGCTGTTAAATAATATTTATGCACTCTTTGGAAACCCAAAATTGCCGGTGTTTCGATGAAGCTTAATGTTGCTGTCATTGGCGGTAGCACTGCGGGAAAATCTTATCTGAAAATGGCGTACGATGCAGGAAGGCTTCTCGCACAGAACAACGCCGTTGTCATATGCGGTGGACTGGGTGGAGTGATGCAGGAGGTTGCGAAGGGTGTGAGTGAGGAGAACGGTATCTGCATCGGGCTGCTTCCAGGTCATTCGGCGAAGGAAGGGAACAGGTATCTCACGGCCGCACTGCCCACAGGCATCGGTTATGCACGCAATTTCCTTGTTGTGCGTGCTGGAGATGCAGTGCTTGCAATAGATGGGGCCAATGGAACTGTTTCAGAGGCATCGTTTGCGATAGCGGAAGGAAAGAGCGTCGTTTCTCTGAGAGGTCCGAGGCTCAAGAGGGAAAAGCCGGAGGAAGGAAGAATTATTGAGACTGACAGTGTAGCTTATGCAGTGGAGAGAGTGCTCAAAGAGGCATATATATGGAGAAATTCACGCAGGAAGGTAAACTGGAACGGATGAACGAAAAACTGGAGGAAGGCACAGGAGCCGCTGAACAGCTACTGTCACTGTGCAGCTCCTCAGAAATTCGCTATGCCTCCGCCACCTACCGTGGTAGCAGGGAGTTCTGGATGTCCCTGAGGAACGGGGCACCAGTTATGCTATCACCTCAGATAGAATATGGCGTCTCGGTGCGTGTATGCACAGATAGAGGAATAGGTTTTGCATCAACAAACTCATTGGAGCGGAGTATGCTAAAGAGGATAGTTGCTTCTGCCATTTCAATGGCCCGCGCAGGAAATGGTGATGCCCCTGATCTCAGGTCTGGAACTGTAGAAAATGCAACCTGGGTTGTTGAGCAGAAGAGAAAGATGGATGACACTTCAGTTGAGGAGAAAATAAGAAAGATTCAGGAGATAGACAGTGCGGCAAGGGATTGCACAGAGCTCAGGAGCTTCAGGAATGTTTCTTTCGGTGAGGTTCAGACGCTGAAATACTTTGTTGATACAGAAGGAACAAAGGTGCTCGGCAGGGATGCAAAGTTCGATCTCTATTACATGATAATGCTCCAATCTGGCGCGAGTGCGGAACAGGTGAGCAGAACCTTTGGATATACAGGCGGTGAGGAGGGGCTTGAACAACTTGATGTTCTTGCCAAGACAGTTGAGTATGTTAAGGGAATTGAAGGCATGCTGCTGAATGGCAAGTCATTCAAGAGCGAACGGCTGGATGTGCTGTGCGGCAGTGAGGTAACAGGCATCGCATGCCACGAAAGCTGTGGGCATCCGATGGAGGCGGACAGGATAATGGGAAGGGAGGCGGCACAGGCCGGCAAATCCTTTGTGCAGCTCAATTCAAGAGGACAGCCTGTCGGGAGCGAACTTGTTACAATAGTTGATGATCCACAACTTCCAAACTCCTTCGGCTACTATGCATACGATGATGAGGGCGTGAGGGCAAGGAGGAGGACACTTTACAACAGAGGACGGATAGATGAGTTCCTTCAAAACAGGGAAAGCGGCTACAGAACTGGCATGGGTTCGAATGGCGCAGGCAGGGCTTCCAGCTATTCTCTTGAGCCGCTCGTGCGGATGGCCAACACATTTCTGCTCCCTGGCGACTACACAGAGGAGGAGCTGCTGAGCGAGGTAAATCACGGTCTTCTCATTAAAGGATTCAATGAATGGAATATAGACGACAGGAGATACAATCAAAAATATGTGGGAAGAGAGGCCTACATGATTGAAAATGGAGAGATCTCAACCCCTGTCAGGGCCCCTGTGCTGGAGATAACTACTCCAGGCTTCTGGAGTTCGGTTGTTGCTGTGGGAAAGAAGATGGAATTTTTTGGCGGCTCATGTGGCAAGGGGGACCCGATGCAGGGGATGGAAGTGGACATGGGTGGACCGATGATACTGCTCAGAAATGTGCTCATAAAGTGAGGTGGAATCATATTGATGGAAGGTAAAGCAGAGGAGATAATGGAATATGCACTGTCCCTTGGCGCAGATGATGTTGTGGTGAACGCATATGAGGAGCGCAACAGGCAGATACGGTTCAGCAACAATAGAATGGATATTTTCAACGGCTGGATTGAGAGGCATTATGTCCTCTTTCTTGCAAAGCAGAAGAGAGTCGTTGCGACAACGATAGAGAGTGGTGACGTCTATAAGGAAATAGTTGAAAGTGCCATAAGGACTGCGGAGCTTTCACCCCCCTCCTCTGACTACGTCGGCATAGCGAAGAGGTCTAATGCACGCTCAGTTTCAAGGAGGATTGAAACAGCGAGAGACAGAACTCTTTCGTCCCTTGTCTCAAGAGCAGTTGATATTGCTCAGAGAAATGGCGCTGTTAGCTGTGCAGGCAGCCTCTACAGAAACAGCTTCAACAGATATCTCTGCACTTCTTCGGGCATCAGGAAGAAGGAAAATGGAGCAAGTCTCCATTTCTCAATAAGATGTTTCGCAGATGAAAACGCAAGTGGTCATGCTGTGATCTCCTCCCTCCGTCTGAAGGATTTTGAACCTGAAAAGGCAGCTGAAAAGGCAGCTTCGCTTTCCAGAAAGGCCATCAATGCTGAAAGGGCAATGGAAGGACGTTTTGATGCGATACTCGATCCCATGGTTTCAGCAGTGCTTGCCTCCCAGATTGCGCAGATGGACTCTGCATATTCCATCCTCTCCGGCTTTTCATGTCTCAGGGGAAAGATAGGAAAGCGTGTCGCATCGAGTCTGCTCACAGTCTCGGACGACGCGACGCGGCCATTGCTGGGTTACAGGGCGTTTGACGATGAAGGTCTTCGGGTGAGGAGGACAACATTCATCTCAAAGGGGGTGCTGAAGACATATCTTCACAACACATCAACAGCCAGGAAATTCAGGACACGCAGCACAGGGAATGCAGGTCTGATATACCCCACCCCCTTTTCAATCTCAGTGGAGGCAGGAAAGAGGCACTTTGAAGACATGATCTCAGATCTCAGGGATGGAATATACATAAACAATGTCTGGTACACCAGGTATCAGAATTATGCGCTCGGTAATTTCTCCACCATTCCGAGGGATGCGATTCTCAGGATAAGGAATGGTGAGATTGCTGGTGCGCTAAGGGATATGCGTGTGACTGAGAACCTTCTGAGAGTTCTCAAGAATGTGGCAGATATCTCTGAGGAAAGGGAGCATGTTAACTGGTGGCTTGAATCAACAGTGCCGAGCACTGTTCCCTATATGCTTGTGAAAAGACTCAATATCACAAGGTCCTCAGACGTTGCCTGAGGTGCTCTCAATCAGCACTGCATTTACCACTCCGTGCTGTCCAGGCCTTGAAGTGATGACTGCGAGACCCAGCTCTGTCTGCACCACGGCACCCTTGTTCATTATATTCCGCTGCACATAGTTTGGGTTTGCAGCATTCTGCTTGACAGTGATTATCTTCGCCTTCTTTGTAACACCTGTCTTCCTATCTGTAACATTGGCAAACTCGGCTGAAAGCAGTCTTGACTTAGAATTTCCTCCCCTGGTCCTGTATATCTTAACCTTAGTTTTTCCGAGGAATGTGAACTGCTTTTCTCTTCCCACTTCCCTTCTTCTCTTACCCCTGCTGTGCCTGTACCGTCCGCCTGTGGGCTTCCTGTTTGATCTTCCATTCCAGATTGCCATTCAATCAGACCGTAAGGATTACAGTATAAAAACATTTAGTCCTGCATAAGTGTGTTCACTAATCCCATTTTTATACCTCCGTATAATTTTTCATTATGAAATAGCTGTATATCTTGAATATCACTTCCTGAATCTTATAATCATCCTTTTTCGCCCTTACTATTTCACCCACAACTCTTTTTAATCCTGAGAAAAATATCTCAATAAGCCATCTTTTTCCATAATTCACTGCCTTCTTCCATTCTTCTTCGATCCTCTTTATCTCCCTTACCAATCTTGCCCTTGCTGGACTACCCCTTGATCTTGTTGTTGCATTCTTCTTTGGAGGTATTATTGCTCCTATACAATTCTCTGATAGATAATTGTATATCTTTTTCGAATCGTATCCCCTGTCTCCATATACCGCTTTCGTATTTTTTACAACAGGATCTATTAATCTCATGAATTCCTGTGAATCATGTACTTTTTCATTCGTAATGCTCACTAATACTACATTGAAAGAAATCTGCATCTATGGCTAAGTGTACCTTGATCCATCCCTTCCTCTTTCTGCTGTATTTTTCATTCATCCATTCACCTCTGTCAGTTATCTTGAAACCAAACCTGTTGAGTCTATTATTATGTGCATATTTTCCTTATTCATATTTGATCTGTTTATTTCATCCAATATTTTTCACATCTATCTTCCTTATTCTTTTGAAAATAGCAACATATGTTAATGGCCTGAATTTGCCAGTTATTTTTGATAGAATTCTCACAAACGATTCCAATACCCTGAATGGGGCGTTCCATAATGCCCTTATCTTCATAAGAAATTCAAAGAATTCTATAGGATATTCATATGGTCTACCTATCTTTCCACTGTTCTCTATCTCAAGGTATTTTTTCCATTTTTCAAATACATCAGTATCTATTAACATCACTGCTCTCTGTACCAAAGATTCATTATATTTTGACCAAATCCTTTTATCCCTGTTTTCAATATTTACCATGGGAATATAATTTTTGATCATATTAATCACAAATACACATTTTTATCAAAAAATTAAATTTTATTAATTAAGGGTTAGTTAACACGCTTGTCCTGCATCAGTGGCATTGAGGAAATCAGAGAAAATAGTGAAGTGGGAGAGTGTGGAATATCAGCACAGTGGCTATGAGGAAGCCGGCAATGGTGCCAGTGTTCAGCAGAGGGAGGCCTGCCTGCGCCTTTCCCTTTGAGGTCAGACGCATGAGCAGAGCAAAGCCCACAAGTGCACCTGCAATGCATCCAGTTGAAATCAGTGCGTTTGCTCCAATGCCCAGCAGGATCGGTGCTGAGGGGAAATTGGCAAATGAGCTGACAGTGAGCACACCGGGGATAATCATATCTCCCAGCCCTATGAAGAGCGCATCCCTTTCCTCGCCTTCCTCAGCCCTGACATTCACCTTCTTTCCGAAATTACTGTAATTTTTCTTCCTGGGTACCATCATCATTACAGGAAGATTGAGGTCAAGCGCACCCTCAGCTATATCCAGCATGTGCCTTGTTTTATAGACAGCCACGAAATCATATGTGGCCATTGCAATCAGAAGCACCAGCGAGGGGAGGATGCCCAGGGAGATGCCAAAAATTGCAGTTATGCCTGCAGCCATGATAAACCCCCAGCTATCCACCACATACCACTCAGGATAGAGCCACAGGGCAACTGCAATTGCAATCATCACTGCCACTGAGGCAATGAAATCAGGGTTCGGCGCTGAAGGGAACGCAAGCAGGAAAACGGGGAAAAGGACGTAGATAGCGCTGAGCGAAACGATGAAGATGAAGATCACCCTGATTATGTTCCCCCTCCCCTTTTTGAAGATATAGATGAGAAAGAGGCTGAAGATGATCAGGAAAGCAACGTATATGAGCGGTATGAGCGGGTCTGTTTGCCCTGCCTTTCCGAACGCCTGGTAACCAACACTCTCATACTGTGGCACGAGAAGCAATGCGACGACCTGCACCGCCACGAACAGTACAGCGGTTGAGGCAGCGGAGAGGATGTAGAAGAGTGCATTCTTTCCTGGCACGTCACATCAACCAACAATAGTTGCGAATGCTATTGTACCAGCCACCTTGTTTATCCTGACATTGACCCTGGAGCCGCGCTGTGCCCCCTGAACATATATTATGAATTTATCCACATGCGCTATCCCATCTCCGCGCGAACCAACATCGTCTATGTCAACCTCGAGCACTGCCCCCTCCTTCACAAGCTGTGTCTGCTGCGGTGCCACTGTCTTTCTCGCAGTTACAGGCCTCTTTGCACCGCATGCCTCACATTCAATGAAGTGAACCCTTCCCTCTTTGACAAGCTTTGTATCCGGCCTCCCGCATTCAGAGCATATGACATATGTTCCAGTATAATCGAGTATCCTGTCCATCAGCTGCTGTGGATTCAGTTTTGATTTGAAGACAACACGCCTCCCTTCAAGTGTTCCTGGAGTGCCCAGTTCGCGCAGCAGGTACTGCAGCAGATGCTGCGGGTCCCTCCTCAGCTTTTCAGCTATATCCATGAAATTCCTGAGCACCGAGCCCTTTCCTTCAACAATCAGATCAGGTTCAGGAAGCTGAAAGCGCTCTCCAGTTGAAAGCCCAGTGGGCATCTCAGCCTTTGCCCTCTGGAGCAGTTTCCTGTAATCCACGACCTTCTGTAACTCTTCCATCAGTATGCCACTAACGCATCCATCGTATAAATATGACGGACTAGTTTTTGCCGTATTTGGTCTGAATTGCAGCCCTCACAAGACCGAGATGCAGTGGAGATGGTCTCCCTGGCCTTGACTTGAATTCGGGGTGGAACTGAGAGCCGATGAAGTAGATGTGCCCATCCAGTTCAGCTGTTTCCATCCTCCTCCCATCCTCTGATCTGCCAGTGAAGCGCAGCCCTCCGGAGCTTATGTGGCTTATCATCTCCGGATTCACCTCATATCTGTGTCTGTGCCTCTCATATATTGTCTGCTGTCCGTAGAGCCTTGCAACCCTGGAATCAGGTTCAAGCAGTATCTTGTGAGCTCCCAGACGCATATTCCCCCCCTTAGCACTGACAAGCTTCTGTTCAGGCAGCAGATCAATCACAGGGTTCGGAGTATCAGGGTCGAATTCAGTGCTGTTTGCCTTCTCAAGACCTATCACATTCCTTGAGTATTCAATCACAGCGCATTGAAACCCAAGACAGACACCTAGGTATGGCTTGTTGTTGACCCTCGCATATCTTGCAGCATTTATCTTACCCTCTATTCCCCTTGAACCAAAGCCTCCGGGCACAAGTATTCCATCGTAATTTGCAAGTATCCTGTCAGCGGGGTATTTTTCAAGCTCCTCTGATTCTATCAGCACAGTATTGACCCTGCAGCTCGCCTCTGCGCCAGCGTGCCTGAACGCCTCAATGTGACTTATGTATGCGTCAGCCAGCTCTGTGTACTTTCCCACAATTGCAATATCCACCGCATATTTCGGATTATTAAGCCTCTCGCAGAATCTATTCCATTCGCTTAGATCTGCCTCCTTCACTTCGAGCCCCAGCATTTTCAAAATATACTCATCAACCTTCTGCTTTGAAAGCCATATGGGCAAATCGTATATTGATGGAAGATTTGGTGCACTGACCACTGCCTCCACAGGAACATTGCAGAAGAGGGAGATCTTCTTCCTTATCTCGGGTTCAATATCCCTCTCCGCCCTGGCAACTATGAGGTCAGGTGTGATGCCTATGGCCCTGAGCTCCCTCACTGAATGCTGCGTCGGTTTCGTCTTCTGCTCCCCAACTGCACCCACCTCAGGCACAAGTGTCGTATGAATGAATGCACAGCCCCTGTTCTCACCCACATTGAGCTCCATTCCCATCTGCCTCACCGCTTCAAGGAATGGCATTGATTCAATATCCCCCACCGTGCCTCCCAGTTCAACAATTGTTATGTCAGCGCCTGAAAGCGCTGCAACATCCTTTATGCTTCTCTTTATCTCATCAGTGACATGCGGTATTATCTGGACAGTCTTCCCAAGATAATCGCCATTTCTCTCCTTGTTTATGACCCTCAGATATATCTTGCCTGTAGTGATGTTGTGCTCCCTTGAAAGGTTGACATCAAGGAAACGCTCGTATGTCCCCAGGTCCAGATCAACTTCGCCCCCATCGTCCATCACAAAGACTTCTCCGTGTTCAAATGGGTTCATTGTCCCCGCATCTATGTTCAGGTAAGGGTCAATCTTTATGGCGCTGACAATATACCCGCGTGCTACAAGCAGCCTGCCAAGCGCAGCTGCGGTTGTCCCCTTGCCGAGTCCTGAAATAACCCCTCCCGTGACAAAAACATACTTCATCAAATTCACGGGGTTTGAACATTGCATCTATCACTATTTCAATCTTTTCAGCTGTTTTGCTTAAGAGCTCCTGCCCCTCTCTTCTATTCTCCAGTCATCATATCCTGTGACAGGAGGCTCTATATCCATCTGCCACAGCAGGCAGTTAAGTTCCCCTCTGTGCTGCAGCTCTTCCTCAACAAGATGCAATAGTAAATCCCTGAGTTGCACATGTTCCTCCCTTCCGCCATAATAAGTTATTGCATCCCCATCCAGGTCCTTCTGCTGAATCGCGCCGATAAACTCCATGATCTTTCTGTCCGTCTCCTCCTCACACCTTTTCATATCTTCGACACCCGACACTCTTATCCTCTCCTCCATATTCCTGTAGCTGCCCCTCTTTTCCTCTGGTGTCATCCAGTATTCGTAAACGTCCAGCGTGTGTAGAAAAACGCCCTTTAATGAATGGAATGAAGCCTCCCTGTTCCTGTTCAGCTCCTCCCAGCTCATTGTTTCAAAAAGGCGAAGATATTTCTTTCTCACATAGCTGTTGTATCTGAACAGTTGACTTATCAATTCTATTTCCTGCATGCAAGTGAGATGCATCAGGCATTAAAACATATTTACTTGATACTGACTATATAGATGGCAAAAGATAAATACCAATGCGTGCACATTCAGGCACGCAGGGTGTAACTATGGCAGACCTCACTCCTATCGAGGAACTGGTCATTAAGGTGCTTGAAGAAATGGGTGCGACCAAGGATAGTGCTATCAGGACAGCAGATGATATCACAAAGAAATGCGGCAAGCCCAAGGGGCTCGTATCAAATGCGCTTGTCTCCCTCACCCAGAAAGGCATAATCAAAAGGGTCGCAAGGGAAAAGGCGGCCGGGTACTATCTGCTCAAGAAGCCCTGAGCTGCAATGCAGCCTCCTTTAAACCATTTACAAATTCAAAGAGATCCATGACTACGCCATAGTCTGAATATTTGAATATTGGCGCGTCCTTCTTTGTGTTCACTGCAAGAACTGTTCGAGCATAGCGTATTCCAACCACATGGTTGTCCTGGCCTGAGATGCCCAGCGCAATGTACAGTTGCGGGGAGATGGCGCTTCCTGTCAGCCCTATCTGTTGCTGTCTGGGCAGGAAGCCGTAATCCACGATTGGCCTCGTCCCCCCCACTGCAGCGCCCAGGATGCCAGCAAGCTCAATTATGGGTTGAAGCTCTTCCTTCTTTCTTACTCCTCTTCCAACGCCTATCACAGTGCTCGCATGCTGGAGTGGCCTGAATTCCGATGGCACCGGTGTGAATGAAACCCTTCTTATGCGCGCGGGAGGCACCTTTCTTCGCTGTATCATTCCAATCTCATATCCAGGCCTGGATTTGAACATGCCAGGCCTGGCTGTTGCCATCTGCGGCCTGGTCTTCGAGATTATCCTTGCAACCATGCCGCCACCGAATGCAGGCTTATACTGCACCAGCTTCCCGTCCTCAATGTCCACATCCACGCAATCCGCTGTCAGACCGAGGGAGAGTGAGGCGGCAACAGCACCTGATATCTCCCTCCCCTCTGTGTTTGAGGGGAAGATCACATAATCAGGTCTCCTTTCTTTTATCAGTGAAATGAGCTCTGCAGCGAATGCATCCGTCTCAGAGGTTTCTAGCAGTATGAATTCATTGCAGTGTATTGACTTCAATCTTTCAGGCTCTATATTTCCTGCCATAACAGCCCTGAGATGAAATGCATTTGCAAGTTCCCCTATCTTCGAGGATATCTCCTCTGCGACCTCCCTGCTGCCGACAGCTATGCCCCATATTCCCCTCTGAATTCTGTGTTCGCGAGCGAGAACGGTTCCTTCTTTATTTCTCCATGAAGCAGCGTCAATATGAATCTATATGTGTCAATTGAAGGCTCAAGGAATTTCACATTTCTTCTGCTTTCAAGCTGGGTGATCCCCTCCACAACAGTGGGTGAATCGCTGCCTGAAACGCCTGACATTATCCAGCACTCGCCCACCTCCACTATTTTCGATGTATCCACATTCAGCGAGGGAGGGCGTGGTCTATTGATCTTCTCACTCACAGAAAAGACAGCCGGAAGGGGCACTTCGAAGGATACAGACCCTGCTTCATGATCCTGTTCCACCGCAGCAATTTCCCCATCCAGGTGAAGATTCGATATTGAGGAGATGTAGCTCCAGCCAAGGAGTGCAGCTATTTCTGCCGGCACCTGACCTGTTTCGCCATCTAGCGAATATCTTCCTGCGAGTATGAGCTCAGCGTTCAGTTTCCTGGCGAAAGCTGAAAGTACCTTTGAGGTTATCAGTGTGTCGGAGCCTGCATATGCCCTGTCTGTGATCAGGTATGCCTCATCACACCCCATCTTCAGTGCATTCTCAAGCACAGCACGCGCAGACGGGGGTCCCATGGATGCGGCAACCACCTCCGCACCATATTTCTCCTTGAGTATGAGTGCCTGCTCCACTGCCCTGAGATCAAATGGATTGGCTATGAGTGGCACTCCCTCCCGCCTGATGCGCATTGTTGTCTTATCCAGCTCTATCCTGTTAACATCAGGTATCTGCTTGACAAGGGCAAGTATCTTCATAGATCGACCAGCAGCTCGCCCGCTTCTATCTTAACGCTATACGTCTTCAGCGGCGTTGCTTCGCCTCCATCCTGGGGCTGCGAAACAACTTCCCCACTGGCTGGATTGAAGGTGGCATAGTGGAAGCCGCACACTATGTTTCCATTCTCAAGCATTCCATTTGAGAGATCGTCCTGTTCATGTGTACATCTGAGCTGTGTCACAAAATACTTCCCATCCATTGAGACCACAAGGAGCTCCTGTCCATCCACCTCAGCCCTGGTGAGACCGCTTTGAGGCAGGGATGAAATATCGCATACCTTCTTCCATACCATGCTATCCCCCCCTCATGCATTCAGTAACCTTAGCGCCTCCTCCTTTGTCTCCGGTTTCTTTTCAAAGACACCCCTTATTGCACTTGATATTGTCTCTGATCTGAATGCCTTTGCACCCCTCATCTCCATGCACATATGCCTTGCCTTTATCATGACCAGCACACCCATGGCACCCAGTTTATTGTATAAGTAATCTGCAATTTCGCTCGTCAGCCTTTCCTGGACCTGAGGTCGCGAGGCAAAGTACTTCACTGTTCTGGGGAGCTTGGATAATCCTACAATCTTTTCCCCAGGAATATAGGCAATTGATACTGTGCCAAATATGGGAAGGAGATGATGCTCACACATTGAGTAGAATGGCATGTCCCTAACTGCAAGTATATCCCTGTACCCTGGATTCTTGAAAGAGGTGATATTCGGCTCAGTGCTGTCATCCATCCCCGAGAATATCTCAGTATACATGCTGTATACTCTTTTAGGCGTGTTCTTGAATACCTCCGAGTTCTCATCAATGCCTATTTCCCTCAATATTGTTCTGACTGCCTCCTCTATCTTCTTCTGAGAACTGGGCCCCTTCAACGGCTTTCACCTCATCATCTATCAGGGCTCAATATAAAAGGTTTGAGATTTAAGCGCGTGCATTCTTTCTCAAGTTTAATTAGAACATGCGCATTCTAGCGCTCATGCAGCAACTTGAAGGAAGGGTCGCTTTAGTCACAGGCGCTGCACGCCGTCTCGGACGGGCTATAGCCCTGAAACTGGCCGCTGCAGGATGCAATGTCATAGTTCATTACAGGAGTTCTTCAGCCCAGGCCGAAGAGCTGTGCAGAATTATACTAGATAATGGGGGTAAGGCCACAACTCTGCATGGAGAGCTGAGAGGTGAAAATGAATGCAATTCGCTTATAGAAAGGGCAGCCGGTCTTTTTGGCAGGCTGGATATAGTTGTGAACAATGCCTCTGTCTACACACAGGCTGGTTTTGATGCGTCGGAGCAGACATATATGGATGTGCTCATGACCAATGCCCTCGCACCCCTTTTCATTTCAAGAGCATTCGCTGAGCGCTGCTCCGACGGATGTGTTGTGAATATGCTTGACTCGCGCATTTCAGGATATGACAGCAGCCATGTCCCATACTATTTCTCAAAGAGGCTGCTTTGCGACATTACTGAGAATATGGCTGCAGTTTATGCTCCCCGCATTAGATTCAATGCAGTTGCGCCAGGACTCATCCTTCCACCTGAGGGAAAGGGGGAAGAGTATCTGGAACGTCTCTCTGCAGGTGTGCCGCTCAGAAGGCATGGAAGTGAGGAGGATATTGCGGAGGCTGTACTCTTTTTGATCAGAAGCGATTTTATCACAGGGCAGGTCATATATGTGGACGGTGGCCAGCATCTCTCGATGCACCTGTTCTCAGGCCGCAATTAGGGGTTGATGAATTGCAGGAGAAATTATCCATCAGAGATCTCAGTGCGAGATGTATAATTGGTATAAATGAGCATGAAAGGAAAGAAAGGCAGGATGTACTGATCAACATAGACCTCTGGGCCGATCTGGATGAAGCGATACGACACGATGATGTCTCTTACGGCGTTGATTACAAATCGGTGAATAAGAGTGTGCTGAATCTTGTTGAATCCTCATCCTACTTTCTCATAGAACGCCTTGCCAGCGAAATTGCAAATATCTGCCTTTCCTTTGAAAGGGTGAAAAAGGTGCGTGTTGTGCTTGAAAAGCCGGGAGCACTCAGGTTCGCGAGAAGTGTTGCAGTTGAGCTCACAAGGGAGAAATGAATTGGTCTTCATTTCTGCAGGTTCGAATATAGAGCCTGAAAAGAATATCTGCAGGGGTATCGAAGAACTTTCCAGTGAGCTTGAGATCATTGCGATATCATCAGCCATCTGGACACCACCTATTGGTCCAGCAATTCAGGATGAATATCTGAACTGTGTTGTAATGGCGCAGTGCAGCATTCCACCTCTCCATCTCAAATACAGGGTGCTCAGAAGAATCGAGGCAATGACAGGGAGGAAGAGGACAGCAGACAGATTTGCACCAAGGACACTGGACCTTGACATACTTCTCTTCGGAAACAGGCGCTATGATGGCAGGAGGCTGAAGATACCGGACCCTGATATTTACACGAGGCAGTTTCTCCCCTTCCTCATCTCTGAATTAAACCCGGAGCTCATCATGCCTGACACTGGCATAAAAATAAGTTCACTTGTCTCCAGTAAGGATTTCAATGTTGATGAGGAATTAACAAAAAAATTGAGAAAGCTCGTTCACTCAGTATAGTCGCAGCCAGGATTGCTGCATTCGTAGACCTTTATCTCCCCACGGTCTGTGTATACCGGCCTCAATACACCTGTACCACATTTCGGGCAGAAGTAGGTGAATTCAGTCTGTCTGTGAGAAAGGAGGACATTCCATATCTTTTCTCTTGAAAGGTATCGTGCCATATCGGTGAGCGTCACATACCCCACAACCCTGCCATTATCCGTTACAGTTGTTCTTTCAAGCCCATTTTCCACAAGGTATTCAGCAACCTTTGGCAGAGACATGTTGATTGGCACCGCAGGGAGAGGCCTGCGCATGACCGCCTTCACCTGCACCTCGTCAGGCCGCTTGTTTCTGAGTATGAAACGCTTTATCAGGCTTCTCTCACTCAGCAGTCCGACAGGTCTGTTCTCATCGTCCACAACAACCAGGCCGTATGTCTTGTTATCCAGCATGATCTTGACGGCATCGAAAACTGTCGCATCCTGCTTCACAGTTTTATAATCTCTGGTCATTATGTCCTCGAGCTTCATCTGTCATTACCTGAGCAGCGCATGTTCTTGCGGCCTATATATTTGTTTACAGTGGAAAGAATTTAATCAAAAGATTAAGATATCTTGTGCTGATTTGCAGTGTGATATATCTTGCCTGAAGATGATCTGGTTCGCTGCCCGGCCTGCGGCTTCCGGGTGAAGGCTGATGAGGAGGTCTGCAGCTACTGTGGATATGAATTCAAGGACACACTCGATGCACAGCATGCGGTCCAATCTGTTTCTCTTCAGAGCCCTGCCTATACGGAGGCTGCAAGAAAGGTTTCTCCGAGGAATCCAAGGAAAAGGAATTCAAAAGCAAAGGAAGTGAAGGTAGAACCTCCTGTCGAGGACACGCATGAAAAGATAAGAAAGCTTGAGGAACAGCTGAGTGAGGCAGAGAAGGAACTTGATGAGATATCCAGAATGCTTTCCTCCCCCGCCGCTGCAGCAACCATCAATACTCAGGCTGCTCCCGTACCTCAGCCAGCTCCAGCAACGCACCAGCTCACCCATTCTGTCACTGTCCAGGCTCCGCCGCTTCAGACGCCCGTTGCTCCAGTACATCCAGATGTTTCAAAGGAGCATGCGGATAGATCGACGCGCCTTTTCTTCATGCCCAGGATCGAATCGCTCGTTGCACTCGTTGCAGGGCTTGCTGTCTATGCGCTTGCGTTCTTCTATTCCACTGTGTTTACAGTTGTACAGACATATCTGATGCTCATCCCTGGGAGTGTGCTTGTCGCAGTGGGTCTGTATTTCTCATTTGAATCAAGGGCCATTTACAGCTCCTAGAGGCCCAGTGCATCCTCCATCCTTCCCATCTCTATGGGCGTTGTACTGTTGCCTGTCAGGCACCCGTTTGAATTGACCAGCAGGCACGCACCCACAAGTGGGACGCCATAGTTTGCAGTGCCTATCATTGCCTTGACCTTAAGCACGTCCTCAACCACTTCAAGCTCTTCATCTGTAATTTCAGGGTGACAGAGTGCCCCCTTGTTATTCGCAACACACGCTGAACCCACAGTCTTCAATCCACCAATTGTCCCCTTAACTGCCTCCACATTCAGTGCCTCGGAAATCTGCTTTAGCGCCCTGTTGCTCATATCAGGGTTCACAATTGCACCGTGATCGTTGGCCACAATGTTATTCCCTACAGCGTTGAATCTGTCAGCTATCTCAGTCACATTTATGGAGGATGAAAGCACCTTTTCCTCTTCCTCAGTTGCATAATTGCTTATAACAGCCCCATGGCTGTTAATGACCACAAGCGAACCTATGAGATTGGTGCCTGCTATTGTCGCCTCTATTACCTCGACGCCGAGAACCTGTGATACTTTCTGCACCACATGCGGAGGGGTTCTCTTCGGCACAATTGCAAAGCTATCTGAGGCTGCACCGTATATGCCTAGATAGTTGCTTCCTCCAAGTTCTGCAAAGCTGATCATCCCTTTGCTCCTACTCTTCAGGGAACGTTACTTCCACAAGCCCATCTTCAAATTTTGTGGCCTTGACAGTCACCCTGGTGGGCGGCTTTCTTGCCCCCCTTGACCAGAGATAGATGGCAACCTGATTATCTATCCATACATTTTCAGGCTCTGCCTTCATGTGTCGGGAGATAAATTTTCTCACGAGATTCACTGCAGCCTTCGCCCTCCTCGGCGACGGTGTGTCCCTCGCCCTTCTCAGATTTATATTGAACATGGCCTCTGTAGTTGTGCTCTCTTCGGGCATTCATCTCACCTCTTTGCCTTTCCCCTGAACCAGGTTCTTCGCTTTGGCTGTCTGGTAACATTCCTGTTTGTTTTCAGCATCACCCAGTGAGGAACCCTGGAATTCTGCTTTCCTGCCTTCAGCAGTCTCAACTTTCTTGCGAGCGGTTTATTCCTTGCCACTTCAATCTACCTTCTTTCTATGTTTATCTCCCTCTTCCTCGGGACGAGTCTAGCGAGCAAATCCTTCAACGTGCTGTCATCTATCTGTCTGTTTATTCTTCCCTGCTGGGCAAGTATGAATAGCTGCTGCTCCACTTCCGCAACAAGTTCAGGTCTTGTCATCCTGAGTGCAGCAAGCCTCTCTCTTGCCTCCGGGGTAAGAATTGCACGAAGCACTGCCTGACGCTGGGCCTGGATTTCAGCGTTGCGTCTCCGAACCTCCTCTGCCTGCTGTTCCGATTCAAGCTGCATCTGCAGCTCGGCAAGCCTTTTCCTTCTCAGTGCTTCAAGCTCTTCATCGGATGTCATCAAGTCTCACTTTCAGCCTTCATTCTATATTTCTCCAGCTCAGGCATATCCTTTACGAGATTCAAGAATATTTCGTGCGCAGTATTATCCACTAGGCGTCTTCCCTCTGGGGTTACAACCCTGCCCCTGTTCTTCTGCCTCTGCACAAGCCCTGCCTTCTCCAGTTGCTGGAGTGCGAGCCTGGTTATTGAACGGCTACCCTTTACAGCCCTGTTTGGCTCAGAGCCCCTGTCAGCTGAACCTCCGAATTCAGCGGCAAGCCTTGATGTGCCAATGGGTCCAAGCACATAGACCTTGCGCAATACAGCTGCAACACGCCTGTGCCACCAGCCAGTTTCAGCAGGCGCCTTTTCCCTGTGCCTTCCTGTCTTTACGAACTGTATCCATTCCTCTTCCTTCACAGCATCTATGGACTTCAGTTTTTCAGCCAGTGCGTTGACAAGCATACCGGATGGCACATCGAATGCGGTTGTCATTTTTCTTCCTCATCAAGATATATTTACTTAGACAGGATATAAAAATCGTTACACCAATTCCTTACTTAAATGTTTCCTATTTCTGACCTTCCTGCGAATCCATTTGAGTTCATCCACTCACAGAGCAGATTGTTAAAGCGTTCTGTATCATGCAGGTATACAGGGTGCCCTCCCTGCATCACAGTGAGATGGGCGTTCTTGACTGTCGAGGTTATAGATTCAGCAGTTGAAAGGGGTACAACAGTGTCCTGCATTCCCCAGACAAGTTCAACTGGTTTGTTGAGCAGCTTCAGGAATTCCCTGATTCCTGGCCAGTTCAGGCCAACAGAGCCTATTAGAAAGAGGCCGTCTATCATCTGTGGCCGTTCTTTTGCAAACGAAAGCGCAATGCCCCCGCCCATTGAAGCACCTGCAATCACAACCCTTTTTATTCCCACTGTTGCACACAGATCATTTAGAAAGGAAACCATCCCCTGATATCTTGAATAAAGTCTGCTTCTTGGTGTCTCACCGAAGCCAGGAAGATCTGGGGCCACATAGCTCACACCCTGATCATCCAGTCTTTTCAGCGTTCCAACCTTGGCCCAGATCGCAGAACTGAAACTCGCACCGTGCAATAGGATGAGTGTTCTTTCAGCCATATGGTCTGAACGGAGTATGTGAACATCCACATCACCTATATGCAGCGTTTCTTCCTTCAGTTTTCCGCGCCCTCCTTCTGCAGATATATCGCTGGACGGCCCGGGAAGCTTGTACCTTTCTTATCTGCACCAGGTCCCTGGTCATTCTCACTGGCAACATACACCTTCCTGTTAAGAACGCTGCTCAGGAATGATGAATTTTTGCTCAGAAATTCAAGTTCATTCATAGTCCTTGAAATGCTTGCCCTGAGCTGAAGCTTTCCCTGCTTCCTTTCCATTGCAAGTTTTTTGTAGAATTGCTCTATCGCCCTTGCAGAGACCTTCTTCCTGATATTTTCCTTCATTTCATTATTACTGGAAAGCTCTGCCTCCAGCAGCTCACGCTTCCAGTCTGCTGCAGTGTAGAGATATATAACGCCATCCCCTGCTACCTTCTGCACCTCTGTAATATCCTCAATTATCTCTCTGAGATAATCCTCAGAGATCAGTGATTTTTCATCATATTCAAGCTCTGACGGCTCTGGCATTCTCGCCTTTGAGATGAACGGCTCATTCCCGAGCATTTCCCATATCTCCTCGCAGATATGGGGGGAGAATGGGGCCATCATGAGCGCCTGCATCATGATGAAGTGCCTCACCGCTCCTCTATGCATCTCACCCCCTGTTCTCCTGGCATACCACCTGAATGCATTCTGCATGTCGAGCAGCGCATGCTTTATTGCTTCCTTGAACGACAGCTGTTCCATGCTTTCAATGTAAGATCTGTAACTTGCATTTGTCACTGATTTTAGCCACCTGTCTATCTCTTCCTCCCCCTCTTTCATTCCCTCGACTTTCCTTGCTATTTCAAGCATCTGCTCAAGTCTGGAGCGTCCATTTTCTGCAAAATCTACATCCCAGCTGGGATCATCAAATCCTGCATCCCCGTACGCCTCTGTGATCCTCACCACATCTGCCCCGTAGCTGTCGAGTGCATCATCGAGATTCAGTGTGTTTCCTCTGGACTTGCTCATTTTGGAGCCAGCAACAGTCACCCAGCCGTTGACTGCATATGCTCTTGGCCAGTGCTGCCTTGGAAAGATTGCAGTGTGATTGAAAATGGCGAACGTCAGGTGATTTCCAACCAGATCCTTCCCTGAAATCCTTAAATCAAGAGGATACCAGTATAGAAATTCCTCTCTGAGAGATTTAAGCTCGTTTTCTTCAATTCTGTTATCCCTTGCAACAGCTGCTGCATCCCCATTTCCAAGAAAGACGTATTCAAAGAAGTCAGGTGAAACAGGATCTGACTTCCTCTGCTGTAGATAGTGCGCTATTGTATAATATGCCATGTAGATTGTTGAATCAGAAAGTGATTCTATCTTCCACTGATTATCCCATGGCAATGATGTGCCCAGGCCTGTATTGTGAACACAGGCCCAGTCCTTCAGCCAGTCTATTACATTATCAAACTGCTTCCTGAGGAAAGGAGGATAGAATTGCATCCCCTCAACTGCTGAATGCGCCAGTGTTTTCCATTCCGGATCTCCGTATGCCAGAAACCACTGATCAGTTACTATCTTCACTATGCACCTTGTCATGCATCTGCAGATGACTTCACCTGAGGGCTCGTACATGGTGTCTGCCCATTTCTCCCTTTTCAGCCATTCACTTATTTTTTCACGCGCCTCTCCAACCTGCATTCCCCTGTATTCCTTGGGGACATTTTTCATTGTGCCCCTGTAATACCCTTCCCTGTAGACCTCTTCCCTTGCTGCATTTAGTTTATCGCTCTCCTGCTGACTCCTTATATTATATTTTTTTACAACAGACTCAGCAGGCATCATGCCATAACCAGGTGTCTCTATAGTTCCAATGGGCTCTATATGGTGAACTGTCTCGGCTATATTTTTCTCGAGTTTTCCCTCTTTCGCCATGCGCTTCAGGTCAAGCAGCGCCACATAGTCGTCAGGCGAATCACTGGGAACAGAGCTAACTATTCCAGTGCCTTTGTCAGGATCAGCAAATGTGGCTGGAAGCACGGGGATCTCCCGTTGCATTGTGAATGAATAGGCATTGCTTCCAACAAGCTCTTCCCCCCTGAATGTTTTATTGATTTTCACACTCTTTTGCTGTTCCGAAAGTTTTGAAGCACATGTTTTGCTTACTATCCATTCCTCCCCATCCACTGAGGCCTCGACATAATCTGCAGAGGGATTTATCCAGAGGTTTGTCTGGCCGAATGCTGTTTCAGGCCTCAGAGTCGCGGCCACAATGAACCTCTCCCCAATCCTGAACTTCAGGAGAGTGTATTCGGTTGGAATTTCTCCCTCCCCTTCCTTTCTGTCATGATCTCCCACAGGTATCCTGTCCTTCGGACACCATATCACAGGGTGTGAACCCTTTCTTATGTAGTTACCCTGCCTCAGTTTTTCAAACTGCCATTTAACAAATGCATCATAATTGGGGTTGAGCGGTGTTGTTATGAATTTGCGTCTCCAGTCAATTGACATGCCGAGACGTCTCATGCTCGCCTCCCATCTTGAGGGGAAATAGGAGGTCCAGTAGACGGGATCAGAAAAACGCTTCACCTCACTGTCACCTATCCCCATTGAGCGAAGTATTGCTATCTGCTCAACATCTCCCTCCGCCACCCTCTTTGCCGCGGCGACTATGGGCACACCAGTGCAGTGGAAGGCGAAGGGAAAGAGTACATTGTATCCCCTCATCCTCTTGTATCTGCTTATGAAATCGACACGGAGTGCAGTGAAGGCATGTCCTATGTGAGGCAGACCGTTCATGTAGCTGTACGGATATGTTGCGAAGTACTTCCTCGCGCTGGAGGGCCTCGCCTCAAATAGATGCGCCTCCTCCCATCTGCTCTGCCATTTCGCCTCAACAGTATGCGGATCATACATGCATGATCACCCGCTTTCAGAAGTGATCGAACGCCACAATCTCATGCAACTGCTTCGCTGGTGGCAGTGCACTTATCTCATCAGCTATGCCTAAAGGAGTCAGAGAGACGACCCTTGCCTCTTCAGGGGCCCTTATTATCTCCTTTATCTTTTCTTCTTTGAAAACATAAACCCAGTCCGTCTGCATTCCCAGATGTTTGGCCACAGAACTTATTCTCTCTATGAGGATTCCAGCATCGACTGTATAGCTGTTTATGAAGCCACCAAGTGTTGGATAGGCTTCATCTGGCAGGCCACAGACAACCACTGCAAGCGGCGCCTCCAGGAAGCCTTTACCATTGGAACAGGCACTGGCTATGCTTTTCTTGAGCTGTTCGTCTCGCACTATTATCACTTTCCATGGCTGTCTGTTATCCATTGAGAAGCATCCCTTGATTGCAGATGTCAGCGCTTTTACGTGTTCTTCCTCCACTGGTTTCTGCGAGAATTTTCTAACACTTACAGTATTTTTGAAAAGATCCGTAGAACTCATTTGAAATCACTGGTGCATGTGGATGTAGTTCATGATGTCATTTCACTTTTTACTTCAATGCTTTGCATCGACCCTGGACTGTGAGTGCGTCGAGCCATACCATCGTTAACTGTCATATCCTGGCGAAGTATGTATAAATGTTATACATAATAATTTTTGTCATCTGCAATCAATTTGAGAATGCTGTAATTCTTCAATCATTCCGCATGAGCAGGGGAGAGCGCATTCTGATTTTTTCGAGCACTTCTGCTCTGAGTGCATCATGCTTCACTGAGTGAAATGAGGTGCTCAGTAGATTTGACTGAATGAAATATTGATACTTCATTCCTAATTTTAAACAGTCCATGGTCAATCTTTGATTGTATTTCTTTATAAAATGAAATGCTTTTAATTTCAGTCATGTATGATTGGAACATGGAATACAGGGTAGAGAAGGATTCGCTGGGGGAGCTCAGGGTTCCTGCAGATGTCTACTATGGCATTCAGACGCAACGCGCTCTGAACAACTTCAATATAAGTGGACTCAGACCTTCCGAAGAGTTCATCTGGGCAACCGCTGTTGTAAAACTCGCCGCTGCGAGGGCAAACATGCGCGCAGGACTGCTTGATAAACGCATTGGAACTGCAATCGAGCAGGCTGCTGCTGAGATCGTTGATGGAAAGCATCATGACCAGTTTGTTGTGGATGTATTTCAGGCAGGTGCAGGCACATCTCACAATATGAATGCGAATGAAGTTATTGCCAATATTGCCATAGAAAGACTCGGAGGCAAGAAGGGTGATTATTCGCTTGTGAACCCCAATGACCATGTAAATATGTCCCAGTCCACCAACGATACGATACCCACCATCATACGAATTGTTACCATCAGGCTCATCAGAGAACTTATAGTGGAATTGAATAAGCTCGTCTCCTCCCTGAGGAAGAAACAGAGGGCATTTGACCATATAGTCAAATCAGGTAGAACTCACCTCGAGGATGCTGCCCCTGTCAGGCTTGGACAGGAGTTTGGAGCCTATGCAGACATCATTGAATTCGATATTGAGAGATTCAGGTATATTGAGCAAATTTTAGGCCAGCTGAATATTGGCGCAACTGCAGTGGGAACGGGTGTCAATGCTGACCCTAAATATGTGAGATATGTTATTCAGGAATTGAGGAAGCTCACTCATTTCAATCTCCGGAATTCGGAGCATCTCATGGCATTGACACAATCAATGTCCGATTTTCTTGAGGCATCTGCTTCACTCAGAACACTTGCATCCGATCTCACAAAGATAGCCAATGATCTGAGGCTGATGAATTCAGGACCTGTTACAGGACTGGGTGAGATCACGCTTCCAGCTGTGCAGCCAGGCTCTTCAATAATGCCAGGCAAGGTAAATCCTGTGATAGCGGAATGCCTGAATATGATATGCTTCCAGATTATGGGTAATGACCTTGCTGTTCTGTTTGCCTCACAGGCGGGACAACTCGAGCTCAATGTCATGATGCCACTGATTGCCTTCGATCTGACATTCTCATTCAGCATCATGAAGAATGGCATCTCGATGTTCAGGCAGAGGCTTGTGGATGGCATCGTTGCTAACGAAAAGAGGTGCAGGGAGATGGTTGAACGGTCGCCTGGAATTGCACTGGCACTCAACCCACATATTGGCTATATGAATGCCGCAGAGGTGGTCAAGGAATCTCTGAGAACAGGGAAGACAATAAGGGAGATTGTAGTTGAAAAGGGACTCCTGTCCAGGGAGCAGGTGGACAGAATACTCGATATCTATGCGCTCACAGAGCCAGGCATAAAGGGGAGGGTGAAAAATAAATAAGCAAACCTTCTACAGCATCTATTTATAATTCTAGTTTTTTGGTAAACCTGAGGTTTGCAGATGGCAGAAGCTAGTATGCAGACAACATCGCAGGTTACAGCTGTCCCGAGGAGGAAGGTGACACGTGGGGAATACCTCGTTGAGTACAATGAGGAAACTAACCCGAATGTCAATGTCATCCGCTTCATACCCACCAACGGGCAGATGTTTGAATTCGAGGCAGGCCAGTTTGTGTCTATTTCCGCGGTAAAGCCAGATGGCAAGCGCCTTGCAAGGGATTACTCTATCTTTTCACCCCCTTCCTTCAGGCGCGGCTTTGAATTATGCGTGAAACGCGTGGAAGGAGGGTTCATGTCCAATTATCTTTGCGACGCCAAGGTTGGAAGCAAGATAAATGCGATAGGTCCCATGGGTGGTTTTATTATCAGGCGCCCTCTTCAGCCTGAGGTTTTCTTTGTTGCAACAGGCACAGGCATTGCTCCGTTCAGGGCAATGCTTGAGACGCTCTTTGAGCAGGGCGTCACTCAGAATCAGCTCTACCTCATCTTTGGCATAAGGCATGAGGAGGACATAATATATCGATCCTATTTCGAAAAAATGGAACAGGAGCATTCCAACTTTCACTTTCTGCCCACACTGAGCAGGGCAAGCGATGCCTGGAAGGGGCACAGGGGGCATGTGCAGGATACATTGAAGAAGTTCCTCGACGACCCGAGGGGGAAGGACATCTACATATGTGGCCTTCAGATAATGGTCGACCAGGTTAAGGAACTTGCAATGCAGCATGGCGTCCCTCCGACCAATATCTACTATGAGAGATACGACTGAGGCTGATTTGAAATATGGATAGACAGTTGCAGGGCCTGATGACATCTGCATCACTTCCTGAAAGGTGCGAGCTCTGTCCGTACTTCACGCAGACTTTCATTCAGGAGCTGAAGAGGAGGACTCCTTCAGGCTTACAGAATGTGCCTGTGCTCACTGGACTTTGCGCTGTGATGAGACATCCGGAGGTAAAGCAGTCTGTGCCGAAGTATGAGATAACGCACAGGAGAGCTATGGATTCTAGATGCTATTTTGAGAATGCAAGCCCGACGCTGCGCAGCCTGGTTTCCTGGCTGATAGAGAGGCACAGGAAGAGTTGACGCAATAACGGTTGTTCATGCAGCACATCTAAATTTCTTCTGCACTACATGTGCTTTCATCAAAATTAAATGTGATGCCTTAAAGCAGGGAAATAGTAATTAATACAAGTTATATCCAGAACCGTATTAGTGCAGGTGAAATTTCAAGCCTCCTTTATACAGAGCAGCTTGCTTTCGTTGAATGTGGAAGCCGTACTGCTTGCCTGAAAAACTCATTTTACAAGCTCGACTGTCTTTCCCCAGGCCATATCAGTTGTTGAGGCGACACCGAAGCCATTTTCATCAATGGCTATGAGACCAACACTCACACTTCTATCGTAAAGCGAGATGCCTTTTTCGACCGCTTCCTGCGCTGTCATGCCTGAGGCGATGTGATCATAAACAGTTTTGGAAAGCACTTTTCGTATTATCTCCTCCCCTATGCCGGTAGCAGCCACTGCCCCCTTTTTACCTGCGAAGATACCGCACCCTATCATCGGAATATCACCCACTCTTCCCTTGAGTGCAGGGAAGGTTCCGCCAGTAGAGCCTGCTGCACAGTAATTGCCATTGCCATCCGATGCTACAGCACCCACAGTGTCTGTATATCTGGACCAGTTTTTAGGCCAGATCGGCCTCTTTCCTTCCCTGAAGTCCTTTAGCCCCTGTTCCAGACGTTTCCTGCTTCTTTCAGTTACTGGATCGTATTCCGCGAAGCCGTGCTTCCTCGCGAATTCAACTGCACCCTCAGCGACAAGCAGTATGTGCGGGCTTTCCATGACTTTCCTTGCGACCAGCACAGGATTCTTTGTCATGGTTATGTGCGCCACCGCCCCACACTCTTCGTCTGAGTTCATCACGGCTGCGTCCATATAGGCCATACCATCGAACCTCAGAACTGAGCCAGTTCCAGCATTGAAGCGTTCATCGTCCTCCATTATCCTCACTGCCTCCACAGCAGCTTCCACAACACCTTTTGTGAGTAATATGTTGAATGCCAGTTCTGCTGCCTTCTGAGGACCGTCACTCAAAGAGGAAGGGGAACCCGCTCCACCGTGCACTATGATGCCGCGGAACATGATGCGTGATATACAAGCTTATTTCAATCTTTTGTTGAATTCAGCAGCATACAGTAATTTATTGCAGTCTCGCAGATATCGGTGGCGTAATACGCGACCCTCCTGATTGACTCCTCTATCAAAGCAAGATGCACCGCTTCATCAGCCTCTATCTTTCTTATGCTCAGAAGTATCGGCCTGAGCATTTCCTTGAATTCATCCCTTCTGTCAATTATCCTGTTTGCATCTGATGCACTCTGCTTAAAGAATGAGCTCATCGCATCGTCCATCATTGTGATTGCAAACTCATGGGCATTCCTGAATCTCTGCATCAGTTCTTTGGGAATTGTATAGGAGGATAGCGCCTGAACGGAATGAGCGATCTGAACCGCATGGTCTCCTATCCTCTCAAGATATCTGGCTATCTGAAAATACGCCGAGCTCTCGTCAATACCAATGCCTATTCTCTCTGTGATACCAGGGTTTCTTGAAAGCATGTTGTGCTCTTTCATTACAAGCCAGTAGATCCTGTCTGCGTCAGTGTCCCTCTTTATCACATCCTGTGCAAGGGACTGATCATTGCCCTGCAATGCATTCAGCACATCTGTGTGCATTGCCCTGACTATCAGATGGAGTCTGCGTGTTGCCTTCTCCTGTGAAAGCTCGGCAAGATCACTGAGATCCTTTATGACAACGCTATTCGCAGTCTCCTCAACAATTTCGACACCAGTGACATTCCTGGTAAACTGCCTTATCTTTTCTTTAACTGCAACGTCTATCCTATCCTTTGCCTTGACGACTATACCATCGAAGCCCATAACATATGCTCCAATCAATAGTCGTTCGATATGCACCGGTGTCTCCTTGCCAACAACTATTGTCTTATTTCTCGAGCTTCTCTTTGTATCCAGCGAAGAGGTTATGGTTATCTGACCGTTTTCCCCCATCAGCATGCCGAGGACATCACCTTTTTTTATGCCCATTCTTTCAACCCAGTCTCTGGGCAGTGAAATGGTATAGGTCGAATTTCCAGTGAACTGAACCTTTCGCATCTCCATATTTTCACAACCTATCTATACTTTCTATCCTAAATATATATTTCACATCTTTCTATATAGATATTATAGAATATGTTTATTCAAGCTGTGTATCTCAGAGCAATGTGAACCCTATCATCAGAGGTGGCATTTAATTGGTGGCTTCACCTGAAAGAAGCATTTTTTCAGAATTGGACGAAATGGAGATTTCGCGCTTTCATCTGCGAACACTCCTTGTCTCCGGCATGGGTTTTTTCACAGATGCATACGATCTATTTGTCATTGGAGCGCTCCTTCCTATAATATCCATTTACTTCGGTCTTTCACATACATCATTGACCTATGCGTTCATTTCCAGCTCTGCACTTCTCGGTGCTGTTATCGGCCCCCTGATACTCGGCCCCATAGCTGACCGTTTTGGAAGGAAGAGAGTTTATGCGACAGACCTCGTTATACTCATAATTGCAGCAGTTGGCTCTGCCTTTTCTCAGAATGCGCTTCAGCTCATCCTTTGGCGCTTTCTCCTTGGAATAGGTGTGGGTGGTGATTACCCTGTCAGCGCCACGCTTATGTCTGAATTTTCCAACAGAAAGGACAGGGGGAAGCTGGTCAGTTCTGTTTTTGCAATGCAGGGGTTTGGCCTTCTTTCGGGCGCTCTTGTGGCACTCGCATGTCTTTTTGTCCACCTCCCTGTTTCAATTGTGTGGAGGATACCTCTTGCGATAGGTGCAGTTCCTGCACTTGGCGTGCTCTATTTTCGAAGCAAAATTTCAGAGACGCCCAGATTCCTTGCATTTTCAGGTGAAGCAGCAGCTGATGTGGGCAACGGAAGACAGACACTTTCCCTTCCCAGGAGAACACTGCTTTTCAATTATATCCCACTGATTATGGGAACTGCCATCTCCTGGTTTGCACTTGATGTTGCATTTTATGGCACAAGCATATTTTCGAATACAATGATATACAGCATCATAGGTGCACACGCAACTCCTTCCACAGTCTACTCCTACATTGTGAGATCAACAGAGCTAACATCCCTGATCTTTCTTGTGTTCGCGTTTCCAGGTTACTGGGCAGCTGTCTTTCTCATTGATGCTGCAGGAAGGAGATCGCTTCAGTTGCTTGGCTTCGGCTTCATGGCAGCCATCTATGTTGCGATTGCAACCATGCCCTTCCTTTTATCGGATACATTTTATCTGGTCGCACTCTATGGTTCAAGCTTCTTCTTTATCAACATGGGACCAAACACAACCACATTTGTGGTTCCAGTTGAGGTCTTTCCAACAAGGATAAGAACAACAGGGCATGGCATAGCCGCTGCGAGCGGTAAGCTTGGCGCCTTCATAAGCGCGTTTCTCTTTCCATTTGCACTTAACAGTATACATCTATCAGGCGTCTTTTCATCGCTCGCAATAGTTGCTTTTGTGGGTTTAGTCGTCACGGCCATCCTGATTCCCGAGGGTTCATCAAAGAGGCTTGAGCTCATTTCAGGCGAGGAAAGACTCCTCAAAACATATTCAGAATTCTCCGATCTGATATTGAGCCTCACGAGCAAGATAGTGGATGGAGCTGAAGAACTGAAAAATTTTGTTGAGAACTGGGGAGATACAAAGAAAGTGGCAGTGAAGATTAAGGAGATAGAGCACGATTGCGATGAGATAGTCCATGCTGTTTTTGTCAGGCTAAACACAAAGCTCATTGCGCCCATAAACAGGCTCGAGATAGTTACACTGACCCAGGGTCTTGATGATATAATGGACTATCTTGAGGCGGTGAGCGCCAGGTTCTCAATGTATGATATAAGGGTCCCCACGGAACCAATGAAGCACTTTGTTCAGGTGATATACGAATGTGTAAAGGAGGTGAGGAACGGCATAATGAACATCAACGACATTTATTCAAGGAGATTCGACAGGATAGAAGATAGCTGCATTAATATAAACAAATATGAAAATGAAGGTGACGAGATCCTGAGAAATGCGCTGGAAGAGCTTTTCAAAAGCAATGACGCAATTCAGATAATCAAGCTGAAGGAGATATATGACAATATGGAGACAGTGACAGATAAATGCGAGGACGTCGCCGATATACTGAGAGATCTGATAGTGAAATACAGGAGAGCATGAGTCACGGAAGGAAGACGTAGACATCTGTAAACCCATTTGAATAGAGGAGCAGGAAATAGGAGGAATCAAGCGCGCTGCTGAAGGCGGGGGAAACGGGCAGGGCAGATTGATTTGGATAATAGTTTCCTTCGCTATACATGTAGCTGTCTATGAGCAGAAAGTCCACTGTTTTTGTCCCTGCTGGCGTTGAGGCATTCATGAGATGAGCAAGGAGTGCGCTTTCGCTCGTTGCTTCGAATATTGGATATCCTCCTTTCTCCCAAGTGGCATTTCTTTCACCGAATCCAAAAACAATGGAGCTGAGTGGATGGTCTGAAGCAACAGTTGAATTGTGCTGCGTATTGTACCTTATCCATAAGGATGCATCAATATCCTGGACAGGGGATGCGCCTGTCTTTGAAGGCATAAGCATTTGATTCATCGTCAGCATGGAGATACAGGATGCAAGGAGAAAAAGAGTGACGAGACTTACCGCTACAATCTTCCTTTTTTCACCTTTATCTGAAATGTAAAATCCTGCAAAGACAGGCAGCATCAGAACAGTGTACTCGATGACACGCAGAGGGACGAGATAGCTTATCTGGGTAATAAGTCCGACGATTATTATCAGGAGTGTGAAAAAGAACATTATTGCCAGTGGAGCTGCACGCCTGTAGCGCTCGGAGAATGAAAGGACTGTTATCCCGCCCATCACTGCAAAGAATGCAGTGGGGGCAAAGCTGATAAGGTAGGGGGAGGAAAGGAATGAGAGGGATTTCAGGCCGGTAAATGAAAGGATGACAAGCGGTATTACAGTCGCAACAGCAACCACATACTGCGTCGCCTCTGGGTATTGCCAGCGCCTTACGCTCTCCGCTATTCTACCTATTCTAATCCTCCGGCCAATGTAAAGGATTATAAGTTCCACTAGATAAGGTGCAACTATTGCCTCCCAGAGGGTCAGATGGGGATTGCGAAGTATGAAGATTGAAAGAAAGACCCTGGCCATTGTGAGCCAGTATATCCATGTCGCTGTGGCTACAATTGAGATCATAAGTACGCCCCGTATACTCCGCCTTTTATCTCTGGAAATGGAAGTATAGAGGAGATCAGAATACAGGAAAAGGAGAAGCATTATTGTTCCAACATGGTATGAGGGTATCATAGCAAATGCAGTGACCCATGCAGCAAATGCGAACAGATGGCTATGCTCGTAATTCAGATAAAAATAGATGAAGAGTATGAGAAGAAATTCGCCCAGCGTATCGGAGGCAATGATTGAGGTGTGCGCAGCAATGAGTGCGGAGGCTGCATAGAAAGCTGAGGCACCAAGTGCAACATCCTTCCTTTTGCAGATACTCTCTGCAATGCCTGCAACCGGAAATACGAGCAGTGAAGAGAAGAAGGGCATTATAAGTTCAGAGACAAGGAACGTGTTCAGCCCTGTAGTAACTGAGGTGAGTGCAGCAAGAATGTAAACTATCGGAAATTCAGTATAGGTCAGACCAAAGCCAAGGTATGGATCTGGTAGCTTCAAATGAAGTGCGAAATAATTCGAAATATAGTAATTCTCTCCAGTGTCAGGCCCCCACACACCGTTGGTGAGAGGTGGAATGAGTCTAACAGTAAGCGCTGCGAAGTAGAGCGATATAAGTGCGAGGAGATACCATCTTTTCATCCGCTTTGCAATTGATCTCTTTATATAAATTCACACTCCCTCCCTTCCTCCGGTTTCTCAATTAAAAGCTCAGTGTTTTATTTACGCTTTCTTTATGTGATGGCATGGAAGATGTATATGCCGTCTATTACAGGCGCACAGCATTCTCACGTTCAAGACCCAAAGAACCGGAGAGGGATGTGTTTAACAGCCTGCGGATGGACAGGGCACTGTCCTACCTCATTGTGGATGCAATGAAGGAAACTGGCGTGAATCCACTGGATGTGGGGGATGTAATCATAGGATGCGCATATCAGAGGGATGAAAACTGGACATTTGGCGGAAGACATCCGTTGCTGCTTGCCCATATGCCACCTGCTGTTCCTTCTGTAGCAATCGATAGGGCATGTTCTTCCTCGCTGAACGCACTGGCCATTGGAGCAATGGAGATAATGACAGGCAATGCTGACATAGTTCTTGCAGGAGGCTTCGAGCACATGACACATGTACCCAGACTCTCTAACAGGCTATGTGAGGAACTTCTCAGTGATGAATATGCTGAGTACGATATGAACACTGGTTATCATATGGGTCTCACGGCAGAAAAGCTTGCAAAGGTTTCTGGCATAAGCAGGGACGCAATGGATGAGTATGCTTACAGAAGCCACAAACTGGCATCCGAAGCAACTTCAAGCGGATACATGAAGGGGGAAATACTGCCCGTTGAGGTTAAGGTTGATGGAAGAACGCTAAGGGTCGACGAAGATCAGAGCATAAGGCACGATGTATCACTCGAAAAAATGAGGCAATTGCCACCAGTATTCAGTGAGAACGGTTTGATTACAGCCGGAAACTCGTCTCCGCTGAATGCAGGAGCATCTCTTGTGATGCTTTCCTCCAGGAGCATGATCAGGAAATATGGTCTTGAACCTCTCTCCCGTATAATTTCGTTCGGATGGGCCGGTGTGCCACCCTCGATCATGGGGGAGGGTGTAGTGCCCGCAAGCAGGAGGGCACTGGATAGGGCAAATATTTCCCCTTCTGACATAGATCTGTGGGAGATAAATGAGGCGTTCGCGGTTGTTGTGCTTAACGCCATATCCAAGCTCGAAATTGACGTGGAACGGGTTAATGTAAAAGGGGGTGCGATTGCGATAGGTCATCCCCTGGGTGCGACTGGTGTCAGGATTGCCGGTACACTGTCAAGAATGATACATATGGGTCTGGGCGAACGTGGCCTTGCAACCCTCTGTGTAGGTGGTGGTCAGGGGTACGCTGCTGTATTCGAGAAATGCTGAATTTCTTTATGTTTCCGTGCACCGTGAATTCTGATGCATATCTCTTTCATAATTTGTGTTCAGCGTGAACCATTTAATAAAATTCGGTTTGGGTAACAGCACATCTCGCTTGCCTCAGCGATGAAATACACAGACTTCCCTCAATAAAAAGTGCATATCATGTATTCGGTGCACTGGAATCACAGGTCGTATGCAGATATACCCTGTGAAAGTATACTTCAGTCCTGTGAGATGCCCATAAATGCAGATATCTTGGCTGAAAAAGGGCTCAAACAACCTTGATGCATAGATTCGCGAGGATACTGCAGCTGAATCATTGATGGTGGAATATAGAGGAAGCCACCATTGGAAATTTATCCGACTGTGCAGCCAGATTCTCGATGTACAGGCAGAGTTGCATCTTCATTACAGTTCTAATGGACAGAATTGAAGGATGTTCAATTGCTAAAAGGATGGTAACAGATTGAGAAGCTCAACTTCACTCCGCCTTCTAGTGAGGTTGAGAAATACCGGGCTTGAAAACATACTGGAATATAGAATCCACGATCCTTTCCTTTACCATTGAAGGGTTTCTCCAGCTGAACAGTGATGGCTCAAGGTAACAGGACAAAGCACACCTGTTGCACGTTGTGTACTGATCCCAGTTCACTTCATTCCATGTTTTTCTCAGATCTATCTCCCAAACCCTCTTGCTTCCAACATACTCATTGAGCACATAGCATGGAAGAACAACCCTGCCCTTCGGGTCTATGTTTATTGTCAGCCATGGTTTGCATTCCCATTTCTTCCCCTCATACCATGAATTCAATATTGCGTCAAAGTATTCCAGTGACTCCACGATTGGCGCACCGTTGAGTTTTTCCTGCCTTAGCTTCAGTATCACCTCCCTCAACTTCTGCATGCCTGGAAACATGCTTTCTGCAGTACTATAGTTATAAGCAATCTGAAAATTAATGGACACTCCTAGGTCACGTGCAAGCTGTATCATCTGGTCAATCTGTTGAGAGTTCATGGCAGTGACGGTGCTGCTGATAGTCACTGGAACATATTCTGTCGCGGCTCTTATGCCTTCAACAGCTCTATCAAAGGAGCCCTCAGCACCCCGCTGAATATCGTGTATTTCGCCAATTCCATCTATAGATACGAACAGGTGATCAAGAGATTCATGTATCCTGCCAATCTTCTCCTTCAGCATCCAGCCGTTTGTGACAAGGGATGTGTGGAACATACCGTGTGCCTTATCAAGTATCGTTTCAATATCCCTCCTGAGAAGTGGTTCTCCACCTTCGAAACCTATGAAGGAGACACCCACATCTCTGAGTGCGCGCATCATTTTTACTTCTTCGTCCAGTGAGAGGAGGACTTCATCGGGCCTTCTCCAGAAAGGGCACATCTTGCATCTCAAGTTGCATGTATACAGCAGCTTGTGCCCTGCGATGAAAGGCAACCTTTCACCCCTGAGCTCCACAATCTTTCGCCTTAAGCTACGCACCACAACTGATTCGAAGAGGGACAAGACAATCAGTGGGTAATGCACTCTTCTTTATTTATTCCTACGGTATCAGGAATATGCACGGCAATGGGCCAAATGTTCATTGATGTGCTTTAAACTGGTCCATTCGTGTTAATGTTTTAAATAGCATTATTGCATTTTTTTCTGGGAAATTGACCCTTCGGTGGAAATCTATGATTCGTGAAGGGATATCGGAAAGAATCTTTTCTCTTTGGGCCAGAAATAGGAATTCGATTTTGACTGCAATCGTTATCTGCTCCCTCATTGTTGTGTCCTTCAGTGGAGCATTTCTGATCTTTCACATCGGAAATGTGGCCAGGAATAGGGAGAATAACGTTGTCGCCACTCCGCATCAGACTTCCAGTGCGTGGACATGGCCCACAACCACAATGCAGGAGCCCGGATGGACAAATGGCACATATTATATGGGCGCACTTGATTCAGTTGAGCATCTGAACATTTACCTCGCTGAGGATCTCTACAGTTTTATGTTACTCGATGAGATATATGACAGTCCGGCTCAAATTGCTCCCAATGGCACACTTATTCCCTGGCTGGCGACAAGCTGGAATGAATTGAACGTGACTTCGCAGCATTTAACCACATTTGATCCGCTTACAGGTTCTGTTCAGAATGTAAGCTATATCTGGGTTGTACATATAAGGCCAGGCGTAACCTGGACTGACTGGACACAGTCGAGTGCATCGAGCACATATGTGTACAGCAATCACACGTCCTTCAGTCTATATAACTTCACCACTGGGGCCATTCAGTATTTCAATTATACGTACAACTGGTCAAGCGTGAAGGCTCTCACATATTACGTTCAGTCGCCGGATTTTGTGCTCACTTGGCTCATGCTTTCAAGTTCCTTTGATTTCAGCGGAACATATCTTAATGTGGTCAATGTTGTGCCTGACGGAAATCTGACTGTGGAGTACTATCTCAATGCTCAATCGGCGAGTTTTGTTGATTATGTCCTCACTGACCCAATTCTTCCGTATCACATTTGGGTGCAGCACGACTGGAGCGCCACACCCGGTGCTTGGAATTATACAGGCGCTTCAAATGGATATGATGAATGGAATATGAATTATAATGCAGCTACTGGGGTGGCATCAGGGCTTGTAGGCACAGGACCGTTCATGATGAATGGAGGATACGGTATGCCTACGGGCCAGCTCAATACTGCAACAGGATTCTGGGATTTAATAGTGAATCCGCACTATTTTGTTCAGTATGTTCCTTCTCTCAGGCAGTGGACACCAAAATTCTTCGAACTTGCTGTCCCTAAGTACAGCTCAGTCTCAGATGCAGCCACAGCTGAGAAGCTCGGTCAGATTTATACCATTGAGGAGGGGCTTCCTCCGACATTCATACCTACAATAGCCACTATGCCCAATACATACATCTATCATAAGCCTGCTTCCTCATTTGGCTATATCCAGCTCAACAGCAGGCCACAGTATGCTCCGCTGAACATAACCGCCTTCAGGCAGGCGCTTAACTATGCCACTGACAAGGCATACATTTCTGCTGTGATTGATGAGGGGTACAACATCAATGGGCAGAATGCAATTCCTGTCTCCGATTCTGTCTGGTATAATGCAACTGTGCCTCAGTACAGCTACAACCCCACCCTTGCTTACAACATGATAAAGAACATCAGCGGCATGACCAATGTTAATGGCAAATGGTACTACAATGGAAAGCCAGTGACCATTACAATTCAGATATCCACTTACAGCACCAACCCTCTGGGTGTCGAGGGAGCAGAGGTTGTGGCGCAGGATTGGGACTCTATAGGGATTCCAACAACAGTTGAACAGATGTCCTTCACCACACAGGTTGCTAACACAATAAATTACAATTTCCAGGCCACAGACCTGGGTATAACAGGCATATACGGTGATCCAACTGGAAACTTCATAGTATTCTATAACTCCAACTATGCAAGTGCAGGGTTCTATTTCGGGCCATATACGAATATAACAATCAATGGTGTATTCTACTCCACAACGCAGATCACCGACCTCATGAACAACCTCACCAATGAGCTGAATCTTGTGACCAATTTCTCACAGCGCATTAACATTGCCGATGAGATTGAAGGCATTGCAGCTCAGGAATCAACAATGATAGGTCTTGGTTATCCCATAGACATACTTGAATTTACGAATACAACATTCACAGGCGTTGTCAAGGACACACTGCCATACGGTGCCTTCATGTACTGGAATTTCCTCAGTCTTCATCTCAGGAAGACGCCTCTTCCGGTTCCAACAGCTCCTCCGATACAGCTCAGGGTGGGCGTTGTTACCTCCCAGAAGGTGTACTGGGATGGGATGTATGGCAATGCCACTGTAGAGGTCAGAAACCAGTATGGCCAGCCTGTCGCGGGCGCAAATATTGTTATGGGATATGTCCCCTCCGGCCCACTGCTGAACATTACTTCAAACAATGGAACAACCAATGCGCAGGGATTATTTACCTGGGAGTTTAGGGTTGTTCCTCAGAACTCCTTGCCATACACGTCTGACTATGCAGGTGAGATAAACATAAGCGCTGCTGCATCTCTCCCATCCGGTAATGCCCAACCCGGTATTGGATCGACAGATATAGATGTCTCACCTTATCCTGTTGCCTATGAGACAGGTCCTGTACCGACCCTGGTGTATGGGGCAAAACCAAGAACATTCAATATAACTGTGTTAAATCCACAGACAGGTAAACCGCTCTCAGGATATCAGTACACCATCCAGGTGCTCACAGGCGCTATAAATATGACCACAACGAGTTCTGCGCAGACGCTTAACTATCTTACATCCTTCAATGCATTTGGATTTGGATTTCAGAATGTTACGGTGCGCAACGGCTCACACGATTATGAGCTTACCTCAATAAGCGGAACAACAGGAGCTAATGGACTGATAAGTGTGAATCTCTCAGTTAACGACAGTGCTGTTAACTTCACAGCCATGGGTAATCCATTTGAAAGCTGGATATTTGTTGGTGATTATGCCGTGGGTGGTCCAGTCGTTGGAGAATCGCCATATTTCCAGATAGGGCAAATGACCTCATCCACAAATTCTCAGGGTTTCGGTGTCGAACAGCCTGTGGATATTCCTGTCCAGATAACAAGAACTGCACCGTCTGTAGTCCTCTCCATCACAACCAACACAACCGCTGTTGCATACGATGGAAACGCCTCGGTCAGCGTCCTCGCACTCAATGTTACTACCATGAAACCTGTGCCAAACTATACTGTCATACTGCAATCACAGAATGCACTGGGTGCAAACAGGGGTCTCCTGCTAAACTCTTCAGGTCAGGAAATGCAGGCCTATAACCCGAACCAGTTCTTCGGCAGTACATTCCTTCCAGCGCTTCAGCTCACAACCAACGCAATGGGATATGCAAATGCAACCTTCACCCCTGAACTCTTCACCACAAACTATTATCCAAATGGGTCCTTTGAGTCCTTCAGCGTGCTTCCATATACAGACAGTTACCTGATCCCCTTCGATGAATTCCAGATAAGTGCCATAGGTGCTGACATGCAGGTTGCTTCGACAACAATTGAGTCTACGCAGTTTGTCAATAATGTCGCGCCTTCGCCTGTTGCAGCCGTATACATAGCTGGCGCACAGTATCTGCAGGGATTGCAATTCATATTTGCCAACAGCACTTATGATATGTATGTTAATACGACATACAACTCGGCCGCAGGTCCTTTCGCGCCCAATGTTTCGGTTGCGTTATCTGTCAGCCTTGGAAACATAAGCATTAACACAACTAGCTCCGGCTCGACTGGCTCAGTGCTGATCAAATACACGGTTCCGAATGTCACAGCAGTGCAGCTTGTTCAGATTGCCATAACCGTCAACGGTCAGAAATATGTCCAGTCTGTCTATGTTATTCCGCGGTCTTACGTCAGTGTCCCTGTGAAGGTAGTCTCCAAAACAACAAAATCTGTCATTCCCGCATACATGTACGGGTTGCTTGGCTTATTCATAGCCCTGACAGTCATATTCGCTGCTCTCTTTGCTGTATCCAGGTCATCAAGGAAGCGCCGCAGTGAAGAGGAGGAGAAGCCAGAGACTAAATAAATACTTTAACCCTTTATTTTTTTTTGGGGGTTTCACTCTGAACCCGTATCTGATTGCGAGGAAGATAGTACAGGCCGTGATACTTGTTGTTCTCATGGCAGTTGTCCTCTTCATCATCTTCCGTCTAATGCCTGGAAATCCGGCTGAGCTTTTCATCTATGGTGCCAAGACACACTATGCATCTAAGCAGGCAATAATGATAGTGGAGGAAAGGCTTGGCCTGACAGGCGGAAAATGGAATTTTCATAATTTCATTGTTTACATGGAGGATATGTTCACCTTCAATTTTGGCTATGATTATTTCACCCAGGAGAGTGTCTGGCAGCTCATAGAGAATGCTATGCCCTACACACTTCTGCTGCTGGGCACTGCGCTTGCATTATCCTTTGTGATCGGTCTGCCGCTGGGCATACTCGCAACATGGTACAGGGGTAAGAAGAAGGAGGCAGTCATCAATACATCGAATCTGATACTTAACTCAGTCCCTTACTTTATACTTGCAATAATCTTCTACCTCTACTTCGTTTCCTATTACCCAATATTCCCTGTCACAGGTGAATTCCCGCTGTACGATATATATCACATGTATTATCCATCCATACTCCTTTTTGTCCTCTGGAAGATGGCTCTTCCTCTTCTCTCACTTGTCATCGTTGAGGAGGCTGCACACGTCCTTACTATGCGCGCAGCGATGGTATCTGTTATGGGTGAGGATTTCATTACGACAGCGCGTGCAAAGGGTGTGCCTGATAGAACAATATACTTCAGGCACGCAGCACGTAATGCGATGATACCAGTATCAACAAGGATGGCGCTGGAATTTGCTTTCATTACAAGCGGTGCTGTTTTCGTTGAGGCAATCTTTTCATTTCCTGGCATAGGGCTTCTGATATATAACGCAGCACTGAATGAGGATTATCCTCTCAGTGAAGGAGCACTTTTCATCATCTCGCTCATAGTTATAATCACCTATTCAATTATAGATTTCATTCATTCCTGGCTGGATCCGAGGATAAGTCACTGAGGTAGCGGTATGGCTGAAAGTTATTATAAGGCTCACACAAAATTTCTAATTAAAAATCTCAGGAAACAGTGGTCAATTTACTACAGATCCAGTTATGGCAAGATAGGTTTCTATATGCTTCTCTTTTTCCTTATAATCTCTGTTATTTCCCCCTTAATTACATTTCATTCCCCTGAAGGCTTCTTTGCACCTCAGATAGATGCATATGTCGCATCGGAGCAGATGGCCCAGACTGTATTTTCCCCGGGTACTTTCAACGGGACACCGTATGCACCTGTAGCGTCTCAGCTCAGCTCTGCTGGAAGCTATCTCATATATCTCGCCTCGCCCCATGGAGCAATATATGGTATGGGTCTCGGTGCAACACCCAGCACTCCTGCTGGAAGGCTCTTTACGTTCCTCAACATATCATTGAATTCCCCGGCCAGGCTCTACAGACCCCTTGTATTCCCACTTGCCAACTATGCCAAATTTATTACATCCACCACGCTATCTTACGATAATTATGTTCTCGCAGTGGTCACAGGTAATGGCACAACAGCACTCAGACTGAGCAAGATTGCGTGGTCAGGAGGTATACCTGGGGCAGGAAATCCGTACATTGAGGATAATGAATCACTCGTGCTGCCGGATAATACTCTCTCCATCGCAAGCAATTCCCCATCATCTTCATCCCCACTTCCACCCTGGGTTCCATTCAACAGCGCAGAGGCGGTTTCATCAGGCTTCAATGCAGGCATGCTTTTCTTGCTTTTGAAGAATAGCACAGGCACATACCTGATGGCGCTCTATGACTATCCGCTTAAGGTCATATGGAGTGTGCCGTTCAATGCGTCAAACGCGAACATGCTCTTTGTTGGGGCATATTACAGCCCCGGGCATCTTTACCAGACAAGGCTCATCACTGAAGCTGGGAGTAATATAACAGCGCTTAACCCTTTCACTGGCAGGGTGATTTGGGAGCAGCATAACATCACCTCTGTCAATGACAATGCGGGTCTGTATCTTCCGGCAGATTACCAGCTTTCCTATTCAGGTTCTCAATTTGTTGTGATCTCAGCCTCTAACACTCTTTATGGCGTGTATCTGAGCAACGGAACATACTTCACAATATTCAGGACAAGATCGGACATTCAGACATTCGCCACAACTCAGGGAAGCTCAGGTTTCCCATCGTCTATCATAGCAGTCAGCACATACCATATTTACTTGATCTCCTCTCCAGATCATATATATCCAAATGGAAAGCTTCCGCTTCCAGTTGCCTCCGGTACCTTCAGCTACACCCCTGTATATGATCCAGATAGCGAGACATTCATACTTCTGACTACACGTGGCTCGCTGTTTTCAGTATCTGCAATAGCAGGAAAATATCCATATCTGTGGCATTCCTCTTACAGGGCCGGTTCAATCGATTCACAATTGATTCTCGTCGCAAATGCAAAAAGTGGTGGATATTCCGTCAGCTTCACATCCAACGATGGACAGGTCGTGTTATTCTCTACTCTAGGTGTTGATCGTAATCCGCTCCCACCAACTCTGAAGTCTCCATCTGGCAACGTCTATCTATTTGGAACAAACATATACGGGCAGGACCTATGGAGTCAGTGGGTTGCAAGTTTTCCAATTGACCTCGAGGTCGGCTTTGCTGTAGCAGCTGGAACCATAATCATATCTGTGCTCATAGCAATGATTGTTGGCTACCTTGGCGGCTTCATAGGATCGACGCTCGAAACAATCTCTCTTATAGTCTTCCTGATCCCCTTCATACCCCTTGTTATAGTGATGGCATCCATACTTGGCAATAAGTCGCTGCTCAACATCATACTCGTCTTCATTGTTGTTGGCTGGCCATTCACCAGCTTCACGCTTATTGGAGTTGTTAAATCTCTCAGGTCAAGGACGTTCATTGAAGCAGCAAAGGTTTCAGGAGCAGGGACACTGCAAATATTGAGGAGGCATATGCTGTCAAACATGACCCCGCTGCTTGCCTATCTGACAGCGATAAACATAGGTGGGGCTGTGGGAGGTATATCAGGGCTTCAGGTGCTTGGCATAGGACCTGTCAACATTCCAACATGGGGATCAATGCTCAATCCCTTCTATTCCAATTTCTATCTGGTTGCACATGCCTGGTGGTGGGTTATCCCTCCCACAGTCACATTAACCGCATTCATATTTGCATTCGTCTTCATTTCTAGAGGTCTGGATGAGGTCGTTAACCCCAGATTGAGGAGGAGATAAGCTGGAAACAACTTTTGAAAGGCAGGTGGCGTCTGGCGCCGAACTCGTAAGCGTAAACGGCCTCACTGTCAATTTCAGCACTGTTGAAGGAAAGCTCAATGCGCTTGATAATGTATCACTTGTATTGCACAGAGGAGAAACGCTCGGGATTCTGGGTGAGAGCGGCTCAGGAAAATCCACCATTGCACATGCAATAATGGGTATGCTGCCTGAAAACGCAGAGGTTCAGGGGACGGTTGTTGTGGATGGTGAATTAATGACCTCTGCCGAAATCTCAGGCAGCGCATACTTCAGGCTCAGTAGAAGGAAATCAAAAATGCTGAGCGAGAAGCTCAGGCATATAAGGTGGAAGACAGTTTCAATGGTATTTCAGGGGGCTATGAATGCATTTAATCCCGTATATACAATCAGAAGGCAGATAGAGGAGGTTTACAGGCTGCATACAAACTTTTCAGAACAGAAGATTGAGAAGAAGGTTATTGAAACAGTCAAGAGGGCGGGGCTGGATCCCATCGTTCTAAACTCTTATCCCCATGAACTGAGCGGAGGCATGAAGCAGAGGGCTGTAATTGCGATGGCTCTCGCACTTGATCCTGAGGTCATTATAGCAGATGAGCCCACGACAGGTCTGGACGTCGTAACTCAGGCAAATATAATTGCTGAGTTAAAGAAGCTCATTAGAGAACAGGGCAAGTCAATGATAATCATTTCGCACGATATAGGTGTGGTTGCGCAGCTTGCTGACAGGGTAGCAGTTCTCTATGCAGGCAGGGTGATGGAAACAGGCACGCTTGAAAGCATATACACGAGGCCGGCAAACCCCTATACGCGCTCCTTCTTTGACAGTTATCCTTCAATTGCAGCAAGCAGGAGGCGGATGAAGGGTATACCTGGTTCACCCCCAGATCCCATTTCCCCTCCACCGGGTTGCAGATTTTCCCCCCGATGCCCCTATGCAAAGGAGATATGCAGCGAACAGGAGCCACCGTTTGTTGAGGTTGCACCTAGCCATTACAGTAGGTGCCATTTTGCCCTTCAACTTCCTGATGCTGAAGGTCAGTCAGAATCCGTTCTTGCGCCAGCAATTGAGAAAGCTGGAAGTATTGAGCTGGAGACGCTTTCAAAATACTTCGATCTCCGGTCATCGCTCGCGGGAAGGATCTTCAGCAGGAGCAGTGCGAGGAGACTGGTCAGAGCAGTGGATCATGTTACATTCGAAATACGCGAAGGTGAAATACTCGGCATTGTCGGCGAAAGCGGGAGCGGGAAGACGACGCTGGGCAAGACAATCATAGGTCTCCTCGGCATTACTGGCGGCAAGGTCAGGATGAAATTCGAAGATGGAAAGAGTATAGAGCTTCGAAGCGGGAGTGCCTCAGAGGGGGCAGAGAAGATACTCAGGGCAAAGACGCAGATGATATTCCAGGATCCATATGATTCACTGGATCCCAAGATGACTGTATTTGATATTGTGAGGGAACCATTGATTGCACACAGAGCTGCAACTAATCCGGAGCAGGCACTTTCTATGGTAAAGGAGGCGCTCACAATAGTCAAGCTTATGCCCCCTGACAACTTTATAAACAGATACCCCCACGAGCTTTCAGGTGGGGAAAGGCAGAGGGTTGCTGCTGCAAGGGCTCTTGTGTTAAGGCCAGAGGTGCTTGTTGCCGACGAGCCCATCTCAATGCTTGATGTATCCCTGCGGGCTGGTTTTCTCAACCTATTGCTTGAACTCAGGGAAAGGTTTGGCGTTACAATTCTATACATAACACATGACATTGCTTCCGCGCGTTATGTTTCAGACAGGATAGTTGTAATGTACCTTGGTGTTGCTGTTGAGATGGGGGCCTCGGATGATGTGATATACTCCCCGCTGCATCCATACACAAGGGCACTCATACAGGCCGTGCCTGCGCCAACACCTAACTGGAATCCAGGAAGGTTGGAAATAATAGGCGAGATAGGAAATGCGGTGGATGTACCTAAGGGTTGTAGATTTTATGGAAGGTGCCCATATCGCAGGGATATATGTAGGGATACGCCACCTCCTCGCAGGACAGAGGGGAATCAGAATCACTGGTACCTCTGCCATTTCTCGCAGTCGGAACTTGAGAGCTTCAGGCGCTTAGGTCTGATTACAGACGATCATTCAATTCAAAAATGAGAGATGGGGAAGGGGTCATTGGAGGATATTGAAAGGGAGCTGGCCGTCAGGCTTGCAAGGAAAGCATTTCTCAGATACGCACTGTACCCTGTTGCTGTGCTTGCTCTGATGCTCACAGTTCCCTTTCCTCTCTACTACTTCAGATTCTTTTCATACACCACCATCATGCCAGACGTGCTTGTCTTCTCCGGCATAGGCGTCATCTTTTTTGGTGCCTTCTATGATTTCGGAGCAAAGCAATATGTCAGGGAGATAATTGATAATAAGCTCCCATTGACAGAAGAGGATATGGATTACATATACAAACAGCAGTTCAAGCTCACTGCAATCTATGCAGGTATCGGCGGTCTCTACATACTTTCAGGTGTCATGGTATTTCTCTTCTGAGTCTTCTCTTCAGCGGTTCATATATTATCGAGGCGGCTAGAAGTGCGAGGCCTCCAGCAAGGGAAAGCAGAGAGTAAGGAAGGTAGCCATGTGCATCTACAGCAGTTATGGTTGCATCAAAGACAGGTGTTTCATTGTTGCTCCAGTTTGCGATGAGAAATATATATTCTGACCTGTAGGCCATGATGCTGAATTCACCGTAAAGCCCTTTTTTAAACGAAAGGAACACCAATTGCCCCGTGCCGTTGTTGAAGTTCACCCAGCTCTCTGCTGAAACGAAGCCAAGTGTTACAGGTAGATCTGAACTGAAACTTACCTTCAGCGCGTCTCCAACGGGAAGATAAATTTCACCTGCAGAATACCAGCCTGTCCTCTGGGATGGAACGAATGAATCACTTGTTATCACGGTGCTCGTATTGATGGGTATTATGTAGAGAGCTAAGGATAGAAGAAGTAACAGTGCTGAGACAGCCATCATGTCCTTTCTGATCCAATGAAACCTTGAACTTATGTTTCTCTTCATTTTTTCCCTTCTATCAGCAGTTCTCATAGCATGTGGGCTTTACCCTCCTTTTCTATCATCTCAGCCACATGTTCCCCTATTGCAAGACATGAGGTGAATCCAGGCGATTCTATACCAACAAGATGTATGGCGGGAAACCCCCTTCTGTCCCATTCAATTATGAAGTCGCTGAACCCACTGCCAGCGCCTGGAGGGACAATTTTTGCCCTCACACCGTACCATCCTTCTCTGATATCCTCATATTGCACTTCAGGCAGAAATTTTGCAATGGCCTTATGAAATTCTGAAAGTGGAGTTCTCTTCCAGTTCAGTGGCTCTCTGCAATCTGCATAGACTGCAGTGGGTCCGATCTGCAGGGCGCCATCTATTGTTTTAGTCAGATGAATGCCGAGACCAGGATACCCTGCACCTACAACAGGATAGACCATTCCCCTTATCATTGAAGCAACACCGGGTGCTGCAAATGCATATTCTCCAACGCAGGGATAGATGCTATATCCTCCGCCCAGGAGTGAGGCAACTCTGTCCGACTCCACTCCTGCAGCGTTCACAACAAATGATGAGCTGATCTCGTCCCCATTCATCATACTGAGACGCACTCCCCTCCTGTCTGTTGAGATGGCTGTAACATTGCTTGAAAGGGATATCAGCACGCCCGCATCTTTTGCCCTTGTTGTTAATTTGCCTATGAATCCAGCTATGTCTATCACACCGCCCATGGGAGAATAAAGGGCCACATGCACGTTTTTTATCTCGGGCTCCACATCTCTTATCTGTTCTTGCTCAATTATACTGAGCCCTGGAACACCGTTTTTCTCCCCTGCCATTTTCATTTTCTTGAGTATATCTATTTCTTCAAGTCTGGAAGCTGCGACAAGCGTGCCTGTCTGCTTTATTCCAAATTTCCATTTTTCTGCATATGAATACATCATCTCCAGCCCTTTTTTATTGAGGAAAGCTTTTAGTGTTCCCGGCTCTGGGTTGAAGCCAGAATGTATAACACCACTGTTGTGTGTTGATGCTTCTGAGCAGAGGAATTCGTGTCTTTCAATCACAGCAGTACTGTATCCCCTGAGTGCACAAAAATAGGCTGTTGAGAGGCCAACCACACCTCCGCCAATGACAGCTACATCTATGTCATTATCCACGGCAAACAATTATGTGGTGCATGCATATTTTACTTATTCATTTTCTACAAAAAAGAAGGAAATAAAGGTGTTTTTTTGCTCACCCTATCTGCTGATATCCACTTATCCCATCATTGTAATATGTGAGGCTCCATGTGGGTGGCGCATTCAGTGTGAATGGGAGCATGTAACTGTCGTTGAGCGGCTGCAAGGTGCTCATTGAATTTCCGTATGACATGTTGTAGAGTGTTCCATTGAAGTAATAGTCATTTATTGGATAAGACGAGGACGGCTGGAATTCCATCTGCGTGTAGGTTGCATAGAACTCGGTCCCATTGTAAGGTATGGATGCATTCCAGTACCTGTAACCAACAGGTGCGCTGTAGTCTATTATCTGGAAGAATATTGATTTGTTGGAAGGTTGATCCTGTATCGTCAGAGAAAGCATGCTGCCATCTGGTGTGGAAAAGCCAGGTTGCACTGCTGGGTTATTGGAATTCAGGAAATAGTGAGCAATGCAGTTAGTCCCTTCGACATACCATGGCGCAATATGTCCGTTTGGATCTATGTCCACACCAAGCTGGAAGAAACCCTTACAGGATGAGCGTGTGGCACCATAATAATTCATTGCATTTATTTGAAAACTGAGTATGCCTGTTTCTGGTACGCTCCAGTTGTAGAGTATCATGTTTGCATGAAGAGTCGTAAATGCAGGTAAAAGTGTCACAAGAAGCCCAGAGCCCTGACCGTATCCTTCCATTGGATTGTAGCCTGGTATGTAAATAGGTATCTCATATGATGTGAACACGATATCTGTGAAATAAACATCCTTCATTCCGTTGTTCCCAATTGCTATGCCTGTATAGGAAAAGGCCGAAGGCACCGAGACGTTCGAAGCGATTGAGCTGGATCCATCGACAAATACCTGCATTGTCCATGAATATTGAGTTTTGGAGCTCGAATTGAATACATTTGCTGAAATGTATACCCATCCTGCGGGATAGACAGATGCGGAAGGCACCTTTGAAACAAATGAGAGTGCAGAAGGGTTTTCTCCTGCAAATACATTGGATTCTTCAACAGCAATTGTTGCAACAAACTGCCCATTTCCATTGATGAGACCCACAATCACCTGGCTCGAGGGTGAATAAATCGCAACCTGAAATGAAACGAATTGATCTCCAGTGGTTACGTTCCCAGTATTGTAAAGGGTATAGCCCGATGGAACTTCAAGAGAAGGTTCTCCAAAATAATCATTGGAATTACTGATCATTAATTTTCCGTGGCCTGTTTTCATTAAATGCCATCCGTAGTCTGAATAGGAACCACCCTGATCGAAGTACGATATAAGTGCGAAACTTCCAGCAGTTGAGCTTGCAGGTGCATATAGCTCCTCTTTTACAGGGTTGTAAGAAGAGGCCATGAATTGCGCGACATCAACACCATCATCAATACAATAGCGACGGAAACTAGTAAAGTCCCCCTCATGATTGCTAGGATATGTCAAGCTTTTAATAAATATTATCTAAGTACATTCAATTCGTTTGAAATTAATCGAAACACAATTTAAGGTTTCGAATCGCATTGAATATGTCCTCTTGGACCATTGTGATTTGCTCATTCATGTAAAATATTGAGTTGTATGGTAAAGAGCTACGTTCCTCAGCTTCATACCAGTATGAAGGCCGCGTTCCTGCCATAACGTTGAAGACTCATATTTTAACAATGCATCTTCTATTCAACATTGAATTATTCATGTATTAATCGTCTCCTTACAGGTCTGGATAGACTATATGCTGTCTTCAAAAATCATATCTCAATGAGAACGCATCATATATGCTGAAAAATGTTTTCAATGTTGAAGAATGCATCTTGTTTGCATTTAAGGTCAGAACACCTCCTGAGCGTTTATCAGAATGATGGAAATGGTCAAGGCATTCTAACTGATGTCTCTTATATGCTATCATGTTTCACTAGATGTAAAAGTAAAAACGACCATCACAGCGTTTTTTCAACATTTGTTGGAATTAAATGAATGTGACAGGCGCAGTCGAGCCCTTCTTGAGGTTATTTTAATAAATCATCGCCATTCAGTAACCCAGCATCTTTCAGGCTTGCAATAGTTTTGACCGAATGTGAAATAACTGATGGAAGATGCTTTTGCTTTAACACATTAGCAACCAAGTCCTCTGTGTATTCATGAGCACAAATAAGGCATATTCTGACATAGCTTAAGATTCGGAAATGAATGGAGTTCTCTCGTACAGTGGATGTTCTAATTGCATAATATAATGTAACTCGTCAACTCTGTCAAGAGGATTTTTCTGGAATGATTTGGAATGTAACTGTAATCGCAGTTTCGTTAGAATTTCAACATTTATAGTATAAAGCTCAGCGTAGCTATTGGCTCTTTGGCATTCCTTTCCGTATTTTCGTTTCTAACAGACTTTACTTTCATTTTTGCTGTACGTGCGCACTGATTTACTTTTGCATCCTCTTGTTCATTTTTTAGTAATATAGTGCATACAATTTTTCAGGCTTAGATTTGAAAATCAGCACCTTACACTCTTCCGTTGGAGGTGAAAATATAATCTTGACAATGTCAACCAACATCTGCGTTTATCGAATAACTATAAATAAACAAAATTCACTACTGCAAATGGTTTAGAGAATGGTGGCAGTAAACATCAATATGTTTCTTCCTGCCAGCTACTTCCGCCTTTATGTGCTGATTCTTGTTTTGGGGGCTGTACTTGGAATATTGTATGACGCGGTGGGACGTGGAAAGCTCAAGGCTTACAGACATGAGAGAGAGTGGAAGAGGAGTTTTGGAGGAACTGCAGGTGAAACGCACGCATCTCATGCTTCCGTAATTACACGTGTTCTGATCAGAAACATCCTCTTTTCCGGCGAGATTGCGTCATGCAGAGAGGCGAATATTGACAGGCCAAGGCGTGCCGCTCATCTGCTTTTATTCTGGGGTTTTATTATTTCCGCTTTGTCGATGCTCTTGAAAGCGTTTGTTTATCCGACACTTAATGCCTCGCCTCTCACCAACCCGCTTGAAATTTCTACAAACACAGGCAATGCCATGCTCCTACTCGGCGGATTACTGATGCTTTTCATGCGTGTAAATGTCAGGTCAGAAAAGGATTCAATGTTTCGCTTAATTCGTGCTGATATGTTTCTGTTTTCAGTCATCCTTGCCATTATTTTTCAATTCATCCTTGAATTTGTAGATCTAAGCGGGTCATTGCTGGCAACAGAGATTGTGCTCATACTGTATCTGCCCGTTACAGCGTTTCCTTTTCTATCAATGGCGTGGTCAAAGTTCCCCCACATTGTTTACAAACCGATCTACGCGATGCACAGGGAGATCGATGCCGCTGATGGATATTCCCATTTGCCCAACCCTTCAAAAGTTAGCTTTATTAAAGAAGACTGAGGAAGGTGTAAGAAGATGCCAACGTTTGTTTATATGACGATGTGCGACGGCTGCGGCAAATGTGTTGAACTCTGTCCGAGTGATATAATGCACATAGACCCTGTAAACAGGCGTGCTTACAATGTAGAGCCGGACATGTGCTGGGAATGCTATACATGCGTCAAATACTGCCCAGAGCATGCAATCGATGTAAGAGGTTATGCTGACTTCGCCCCTCTCGGGCATGGAGTTACAGTACTTCGGGAACCTGAAAAAGGCGCAGTATCCTGGAAAATCAAGTACAGGGATGGCCGCATAAAGGAGTTCACTTTTCCTATCCGCACGACTAAATGGGGATCAATAAAATCTCCGAGGGACTACCCTGCGCCCAGGGAAGACTTGATTCATACGCAGCTTCTTTCACATGAACCAGAATATCTGAAAGTGGAAAAACTTCCAACGCTTCCATTATTGTCCAAGGAAGCCAGCAGGGTTAAGAACTGAAAAAGGAGATGATATCTCTGTCATACAGAAGGACCGGATCTGTAAAGCATGTTGACTGCGATATTCTGATAGTTGGGGGAGGATTTGCAGGATGCGGTGCAGCCTATGAGGCAGGATATTGGGGAAGGGACTTGCGCATTGTCATCGCCGAAAAGGCAAATATAGAGAGAAGCGGAGCGGTGGCACACGGGTTATCTGCGATAAACTGCTATATGGGAATGCGTTGGAACGAAAACATGCCTGAAGATTTTGTCAGATATGCAAGAAACGATCTGATGGGACTTGTAAGGGAGGATCTTCTTTTCGATATAGCAAGGCATGTTGATGCAACCGTGCATATGTTTGAGGAATGGGGTCTTCCAATCATGTATAACAAAGAGACAGGCCATTATCAGAGAGAGGGAAGATGGCAAATCATGATACATGGCGAATCTTACAAACCGATAATAGCGGAGGCCGCAAAAAAGTCAGTGGACGAAGTGTACAACAGGGTGATGATCACCCATCTGCTGACTGATATGCAGAATCCAAGGCGAATAGCAGGTGCAGTGGGTCTGGATGTCAGGGATGGGACGTTCTATGTTTTCAGGGCGCGTGCAGTCATTGTATGTGCTGGAGGCGCCTCTCATATATACAGACCCCGTTCAGTTGGAGAGGGGGCTGGAAGAACATGGTACCCGCCATGGAACAATGGCTCTGCCTACGCACTTCTGATGCAGGTAGGAGCCGATATGATACAGATGGAAAACAGGATTGTGGTCACTCGTTTTAAAGATGGGTATGGTCCTGTCGGTGCATGGTTCCTCATGCTAAAATCAGTCGCCACAAATGCATATGGTGAGGAATACGAGAAGACGCATATTGACGACCTGAGGGCATACGTTGGAACGAAGTATGCAGATGCCAAACCAATGCCAACCTGTCTCAGGAATCATCTGATGCTGGAGGAGATAAAGGCAGGAAAGGGGCCCATCTACATACACACAGAACGGTCGCTCGACACGCCCGAAAAGGAAGAACTTGGATGGGAAGATTTTCTGGATATGACGATAGGCCAGGCGGTTTTGTGGGCCTCACAGAACATAGATCCCAAGACAGATCCATCTGAACTTTCCATGTCTGAGCCATACGTCATGGGATCACACGCAGTCTGTGCCGGTGCGTGGGTAAGCGGACCCGAGGATCTTGCACCAGCGGATTACGTCTGGGGGTATAACAGAATGACGACTGTTGAGGGTCTTTTCGGGGCTGGGGACACAGTCGGTGGCAGTCCGCATAAATTTTCATCTGGCTCTTTCACAGAAGGGCGCCTTGCCGCGAAGGCAGCAGTAAAATATCTTAAAGATCATCCAGATTACAGACCGCAGATAAACACGGCAAAGATCGAGGCCTTGAGAGAAGAGCTGTACAGGCCGCTTGAGAATTACGAAGTGGGAAAGCATGTCATTGTCAAGGGAAGCGTTTCTCCTTTTTTCATTACCCCCAAGCAGGGTCTTCAGCGATTGGAGAAAATAATGGATGAATACTGTGGTGGAGTTGGATCATACTACACGACAAATGAAAAGCTCCTTGAGAAGGGGTTGAGCCTTCTACTCATGCTGAAGGAAGATTTGAGAAATGTTGGGTCAGAGGACCTTCATCAGCTGCAGAGAGCATGGGAGTTGAATCACAGGGTCTGGGTGGCGGAGGCTGTCATAAGGCATACGCTTTACAGGAAGGAAACCAGATGGCCAGGATATTATTATAGGGCTGATTACCCTCATGTGGATGAAACCAACTGGCATGTCTTTGTCAATTCACGTTACAACCCATCGACAGACCAGTGGGAGATGTCAACCAGGCACGTCCATCACATTGTGCCCTGACTGGATGATGATAAAATGATACCCGCCCCATATGGAGGAAAACTGGTCAACAGAATTACGGCTGAAAATGAACTGATGAGGAGAAGAGAAGAGGCATCAGAACTTCCAGCGATAAGCCCGCTGATAGACCAGGTCTACGATGCAGAGAAGATATGCACAGGTGCCTATAGCCCTCTTGAAGGTTTCATGGGCAGCGATGATTTCAAAAGTGTTCTGGAAAGGAGCACACTAGCAAACGGCATGCCCTGGACGATTCCGATATTTCTTGCACCCGCAGGGAAGGAAAATGAAACTGTCCTGAGGGATGCCAGAGTATCGGACACACTGTCCATACTCGATCCTACAGGCACTCCTGTGGCTCTGATCACTGTTGAAGAGAAATTCAGTATATCCAGGGAGGAGATTGCAAGGAAGGTATACGGAACAACTGATACAGCCCATCCAAATGTTTCTGATCTGCTGCAGATGGGTGAAACTGCCATATCAGGAAAGCTTCAGCTTATAGGTAAAACGGAGCATACCAGATTTGAATATACGCCTCATGAAACACGAGAAATATTTCAGAAAAGGGGCTGGAAAAATGTGGCAGGTTATCAGGCCAGAAACCCACCGCATACAGCCCATGAGTACATTCAGAGAACAACGCTTGAAAGGGATGATGTAGACGCTCTCTTCATACAGCCTATAGTAGGGAAGCTTAAGAAAGGCGATTACAGGCCTGAGGTTATAATGGAGGCGTATGATGCATTCGTCAAACATTATTACCGCAGCGACAGAGTGCTGCTTGCCTCACTTTCTATATCGATGCGGTACGCAGGTCCAAAAGCAGTGCTTTTTTATGCCATTATAAGAAGAAATTTCGGGTGCTCCCACTACATCGTGGGCAGGGATCAGGCTGGCGTGGGCAGCTACTACGATCCATACGGTGGACATAAGATATTCGATAATTTTGACGTGGGCGTCGTACCCATAAGATATGAGGAAATATTTTACTGCAGAATCTGTGGTGGAATGACTTCAAAAAAGGTGTGTCCGCACGGAGAGGAATTCCACGAGAGCACGAGTCAGACAAAGATAAGAAAGCTTCTTTCAGAGGGAAAACCGCTTCCTTCTGAAATTCTCAGGCCGGAGGTTGCTGAGGTGCTGAGGAAGGGCGATGTCATCAATCTATGATAGTACAATTTCCTTCATTTGCCATAGCCCCTGCTGCATGATCTTCCCAAAGTGCTATACAGGCGGTGGTATGGTCTGTCAAAATTAAAGGTTGTAAAGGAGATAGATATTAATTCAGGGAAGGTTGCAATAATTTCTGACATACACGGAAATGCAGTCGCACTCGATGCTGTAATTGAAGACATAGAAGTGATGGGCGCTGATGCAATAATAAGCCTGGGTGATGTGGCAGCCACTGGTCCTGAGCCTGTAAGAACAATCACACTCCTCAGAAAATTGAATGTTCCGTCAGTTATGGGAAATACTGACGAGAGGTTGATAAACCCTGACCAGGCGAAGTTCAACTCTGAACGGGGGTCTGAGATACCTGAGATAGATACCTGGTGTGCAAGGAAACTGGGTGAGACTGAAATCGAGTACATCTTATCATTCGAACCGATTATCCATGTGAGATTGGGAGAAAAGCTAATGCTCTGTTTCCATGGCTCCCCTCGATCAAATACTGAAGTTATAGATGAACAAACAGATAGTAAGAAACTGGAAGGAATTCTGGGAAACCATTCCGCATCTCTTTTTGCCGTAGGACATACGCACGTGCAGATGCTGAGGAGATACGGTGATTCATTGATACTGAATCCAGGAAGTGTTGGCCTCCCCTACAGGCTGAGTTCGGACAGACAATATTACAGGCCGGTCATGGCTGAGTATGCTGCAGTGGAGTTCAAAGGCAATACATTTTCGATAGACTTCAGGCGTGTAAGTTATGAGTTAGAAACGCTTGTGGAAATAGTGGAAAAAAGCGGCATGCCGCATGCTGACTGGTGGATTTCCAAATGGAGGCGAAATTGATCTGCGTCTGAGGAGAATGTGCACTGCAGAGCTCGCCTGTTAAGATATCTCTTTGCCCTTTGAGTCATTTTGTTTGAAAATGCGCTATTGCAAGCCTGGACACGCAATAACGCCGAATTTCATTCCTTTCAATACCTCCTACCATGGCTACTCCTGCACTGGCTCCTATCTCTGATGTTGTCTTCCTGTTTTCATACGCATTATACTCAATGTCAGTTATGGACAGAGATAAAGGTACGTAAGATTACATCTGGGATTTCAAAAAGTGATTTATATCAGCGCAGCCAGCTTCTTTACCATTATAATCAAAGCCCATCCTTAACTTTTTACTATTTTTGATAAGGAGAGCAAAATCTGATATTGTCCAGGAAATTGAGGGATTATTTAATCAATTTATGGCGTACGGGCTCTAAATAACAGCCATTCGGGCAGCGAAAGCATTATGCAGGTTAATGGGGGGAGTGCAAAATTTCAGATAAATGATTAATACAGGATATGGGTAAGCGTGCTTAGAGAAACTTTAACATGAGGAGTGACAAGGTGAAGTCAGAAGGCGGAATTAAGCTTGATTTACTGGATGTTAATATAATCAGGGAGCTACAGGAAGATGCACGCATATCGTACCGTGCCCTCGCCCGAAAACTTGGCGTCAGCGTAACAACTGTGAGTGAAAGAGTGAAGAGAATGAAGGAGACAGGCCTCATAAGGAGCTTCACAGTCATTGTCAATCCTGAAAAGGCAGGAAACGTTTACTGCACAGCGCTTTATATCAAAACAGAAAATGGTTCAGACCCTAAAAAAGTTGGCGAAGCTGTATCGAAAGTAAAGGGAATTTGCTACACCTATCACACGCTTGGTATGTACAACTTAATTGCGCTTGGCAGTGCTCCAAACAAGGATGATTTTTCCTCAATGATTAGACAGATAAATGGACTGAAGGGGGTCAAGGAGGTAATACCTTCTGTCGTCCTTGATACAATTAAGGAAGACCCCAAGCATATAATAACACTGGCAGAGAAATGATCTGACTTATGTTTAGAATGTTGTATTCTTCGTAGCCCTTGCTATTATGCGCCTGGCCATCTCATGCAGCTCTTCAGCCACTCGCCTGTACTCCTCTACGCTCAAGTCTTCCATGCCGTAGACATCTGTACCGATGAGAGCATATTCCGAAAGTGTGTAGATTGTTGCCTCAGGGTAAAGAAAGAGAAGGAATCCCTTGACAGTCATGCTGGTGCATAAAATCAGTTCAAAATTTGCTGCCATTACATCTGTCAGTTTTCTGCTCCTGAAACCTGAGGCGTCGATGCCGGCAGCCTTAAGAAAGGATAACGCTTTCGAATCCATTGGGAAACCATCAGAGGCCGAAATTCCTGCAGAGGAAATTATCATCCCCTTTCCCTCTCCTTCTGCCATGAGCAGAAATTCCATGAGGGCACTTGCATTTGTGTTAGTAGTCCCCACAACAAGTATGCTCTTTACGGGCTTGCCATAAACAAGCCTTCTAACAATGTTTTCAGCCAACAGAGACACTAATCCGGAACTTCAAAATCAATTCTATCCATTATGTCTATTTTCCTCACTGGAATCACATTACGGTATGCTGGAAACATATCCGCGCCGTACCTTTCTGCCAGCCGGATATTGTCGTCCAGAACAGCCCTCTCTCCGAGAAAAAGGTATTCATCGTCCTCACGTATCAACATGCCTGCAGTGCGGAAGACAGCCCTGAATTCATCCGCCTGAATTCCCTGTCTGCCATCTGGCCGGAATGGCATTGGGTCCGAGTACCTGATGTAGCAGACCTTCAAGTAGCTCGCACCTCGCCAATGCCTGGTTTCAGATGAACAGTGTAATTGCGGCAGGGTCTGATGCCCACTGCAGGAACGTTGCAGCTCCAACCACATCTGCATTCGGTATTGTCAGATTTTCCTTTGTCGTTCCGAACAGCTTCATAGTAGGAGAGCATGCATTTATGTGAACTCCAGCCTCTGCTGCCATTTGGAGCATCTGTTGAATAGTTGGCATACCACCCTTGGAGATCAATTCCTGAAGCTGTTCAGCAGTCAAACCAAGGTCCTTTGAAGGCTGAATTGTTTCCGCCTGGCCTTTGGTCAGCAATTTCATTCCACCAAAGGTGAAATACATGTACACTTCCATTCCCTGAGCCGCTGCGGTTGTTGCAAGTATAAGCGCCGGATACGCAGCGTCTGCAGTCCCCTTGCTCACAACAAGAACAAGCTTATTCTTCATCTGGGTGTGCTGTTCACTACTCTGCATCAAAATTCCCCTTACTCGTACATCGCATTCATATTATAAAGAAATTTTCAATTGAATATTACAATGTCAACTACTGAGTACTGACCCGTTTTGCCTGAATTAACTATTTAATTACTATTATCAATTACACTACCATGTCTGAGGAAGCAAAGGTGTTTGACTTCAGGGGACTGCAGTGCCCCATGCCTGTTTTTGAAACAAATAAGGCGATAAAGCAGATTAATGTGGGAGAAGAGATCGTTGTAATGGTTAACGATCCTGCAGCCAAGCCTGATCTGGAGGCATGGTCAAAGAGGACAGGTCATTCAATAATGAATATCGAAGACAAGGGTGAATACATTCAGCTGACAATAAAGCGCTCACATTGATTGCGTTCTAAACCGATTATAAGTAATCTGAACATTTGATGGCATTCTGTTGCAGTGCAGAAGCAACTACATTGGATTTTCTTAATATAATGAGAGGTTAACAAAAGTATATATAGAGTTAATAAATTGTCTATTAAGATGTTTTGAATGATTAACAATGTCAACTATCCGCTCAAATTTTTAAATGTACTAAGGGGGTTTTGTTTTGTCTATAATGAAGAACCTTCCCAACAGGAAGGAAGCTGATAGGCCTTCAATGATAGTGGCTGGGGCGAGGAACGAAGAAAATAACTCTGAACTCGCTGCAAAAATATTTTCACAGTTCCGTTCTGACTTCAGATACCATGAATTTGTGCTTGGGTGCTTGAACTGCGGCGAATGCACCACAGGCTGCCCTGCAGCTCGTTTCTATGATTTTAGTCCTAGGGAGATGCTGCAGATAGCCATGTCTGATGATCCTCAGGTACTTCTGGATGCTATGCAGGAGAAGATATGGGCATGCTGTCAGTGTTATACATGCAATATGCGCTGCAGATTTGGAAATGATATCGCGGGCATAATAAGTGTGATGAGGGAGCTAGCTGTAAAGAACGGTCTCGAGAGCACAAAAGAGGTTCTGAAGCCTGCAAGCAGGAGCCTTCTCAAGGTTATGACGCACGGAACTCAGGTCTCACCTGACATGATACAGCCTGATTTCTTCGTCGACTGGGATCCCAAGGCTGTATCAAAGTCTTCCGAACTTGCAGTCTTGAGAAAGGCGATTCCAATTGACGTTCTTCAGGTGACTGACTCATCCTGGGAGGTTTCGATGCAGACTGCGCTCGAACTTGCTCAGATATACGAGGAGTCGGGCGTTTTGGACATGCTCAGAGCGCTGGATCCAGACCTTGTCGAGATGATAGTTGACATAATTTCTGATTGGAAGGAAGAGTTTGAGGAAATGAAAGAGAAGTATGTCATTAAGGGAGATGCTTCAAAATGACCATGTTGAGTGCTGACCAGATAAGGAATGTTTTAAGGGCGAGAGCTGAACATAGAGCGGTATCAGATAAGAAGGTTCCAGACGTCAGGGAAGAGATGTGGAAGCTGCAAGACAAAGGGGAGTTGATTGTCATACCTATCACTGCAAGAAACAAACCGGTTAAAGTGGAAACATTGTTTGGATGGGAGAAGAAAATTCCCACTGACCACCTCTGGCATCACAAATCATGCGGTCAATGCGGAAACATACCAGGCTATCCAGCATCTCTCCTCTGGTTCATGAATCAATTTGAAACCAGCTATCTCAACGAACCGCATCAGACCTCATGCACAGCATGGAACTATCACGGTACAGGTACCTCGAATCCTGTTGCGCTTGCTGCTGTTGCAGTCAGAAACTGGTACCGTGCATATGAAACAGGCACCTTTCCCCTCATTCATTGCGGAACAAGTTATGGCGATTACAAGGAAATGCGCAAACTCCTGATTGAGAATGCTGAAATCAGGAATAAGGTGAGGGAGATAATGCGCCATATGGGAAAGGAACTTGTCATACCCGAGGAGATTGTGCATTACAGTGAGTGGGTGCATGTCATGAGTGACAGGATGGCTTCGATGGCAAAGTATGACCTATCAGACATAACTGTCACTGTCCATGAACCGTGCCATTATTACAAGATGGTCCCTGAGGATGCAATATACGACATGAATGTCCACGGTGGACAGCGTCCTGCGCCGCCAACAGCACTCATGCTTGCACTTGGAGCAAAAGTTGCGGATTATAGCACATGGTATGATTGTTGTGGGTTTGGCTTCAGACATATACTCACTGAAAGGGAATTCACCAGGTCTTTTGCGACACTCCGAAAAATAAGACCGATGGTTGAAGAGGCACATTCAGATGTTGTGATTACGACAGACACAGGATGCGTCACAACACTTGACAAGAGCCAGTGGATTGGAAAGGTTCACGGTATGGATTTCATGGTTCCTGTACTCGCAGACGTGCAGCTAGCTGCACTTTCCGCAGGAGCTCATCCCTACAAGATTGTTCAGGTTCACTGGCATGCGTCACCTACAGAGAAATTGATGGAGAAAATTGGCATTGATTATGTGAAGTACAAAGAGGATTTCATGGCCTACCTCCAGCAGATAAAGAACGGCGGGAAGGTGGAATATCTGTATGAGCCGCACAAGGAAATGGAGAAATATTTTGCAGTGAACAAAGGACAAGTAATCCCTGAACACGATTCAAATGGGTAGGTGCTGCCGATGGGTAAGCAGCGCTTTCTCGTCATAGGGGCGGGGCCTGCTGGCCTCAGTGCAGCCATGGATCTCTATGATGCAGGCATGAATGTGGAACTTGTTGAGAAGGAATCTTTTCTAGGCGGAACTCCCAAGAGGCTGCATTACAGCCTCATAGCACCTGACCTTAAACCGGTTGAGGAGGTGCTTGATCCGCTTATAAAGAGAGTGGAGGAATCGGGTATAAGCAAGAAGCTTGGAACAACTGTCTCCTCTGCAACTATAATGAACGGTATAGTTACAGTTACATACACTTCATCAGACGGTAAACAGGCAGGTGGAGGCAATTTTGATGCAGTGATACTTGCAACAGGATTTACACACTGGGACCCTCACAAGAAATACGAGTACGGCTATGGCATCTACCCTGATGTGATAGACTTCAAGGATTTTGAAGCAATGCTGTCATCTGACAGACTTGAGAGACCATCAGACGGCAGGATGCCAAAGAGGATTGGCTGGCTGCTCTGTGTGGGCTCACGTGACAGGCAGGTAGGGAAGTTTTACTGCTGCAGACTTGGTTGCGCAGTATCAATAAAACAAGCGATGGAGGTAAAGAAGAAGCATCCTGAGATTGACACTTACATCTATTACATGGACATAAGAACCTATGGTTTCTGGGAAGATCAGCTATATTGGAAGTCGATGGAGGAATATAACGTCAAATTCATAAGAGGCAGAATAGGCGCAATAAGCAAGGGTGAAAATGGCAGTTTGATTGCAATGGCCGAGGATACAATACTGCAGAGACCCAGCGAAGTGCCTTTTGATATGCTCATCCTCACAACAGGTATGGAGGCGAGCGACGGAACTGTTGAAATGGCCAGACTGTTTGGAGTGGATATTGAGGAGCATGGATTTATAAAGCCTCTTCAAGCTGACAGTATGCCAGTTCAGACCAATGTAGAGGGCGTATTTGTTGCAGGAACAGCCACAGGACCAAAGGCTATACCGGATGCAATAACTGAGGGTTCTGCAGCTGCAATGAAGGCAATGAATTTTGTGAGAAGGAAGGTGCCACTTGTTGCCTGAGATTATGCTCAATAGCTATAGAATAAGGGATATCGCGGATGCAATTCTTGGCAGAAACTGGCAGGAGGAGTTTCATCCATTTATCGCAATGTTGGAGAAGAAGAGTGCGGTAATAAGGGAGATAGTGTTTGCAGATGATAGGGAGGCGGCAGACTACGAATCCTTTTTCTCATTGTTCTTTACCGCAAGGAGATATAGAAAGGAGATAGTGACATCAAACAAATCTGAAGTGCTTGATGACGCCATCTCTTCCCTGCGCAAATGCGCTGAAACGCCTGCCCTGACTGAGATGAAATTCACTCAATTGTCCGGTGCTCCGACCGCTGTTCTGCGTGATGTAGCATTCGAGGCCATGCATTTCATGTTTCCAGAGAGATACTGCCTGGCAACAAGATGGGTGTGGAACCCGGAAAGGGGAACAGGAGCGTTGAAGGATGTGATAAGTGCTGAAAAGAGGGATATGAGCTTTGATGAGAGGCAGAAGGTGCTCAGGAACATATTTTCCTCCATTAGGGTCCACGGTTATGCATTCATGAACTCCTTTCCACTGGATCTGATGTGTGCACTGTACTACTCGCAGGAAGTAATAGGTGCGAAGGATCATTCAATGAACGCAGGCGGCATGGAGGCTTTATTCCCCAGCCATGGCGCTGTCTCTGTTATGATATTGGGTCTGAGAGGTTTGAAGTATGCCAATCCATGAGAAGCATCTAATTGAGGCAGACAAGATAATTGAGAAGGAGAAGGCGGAGCTCGAGGGCAGGGATGTCTCAGGCCAGTGGAATACCTTCATAGAGCAACGCATACTCTCACAGTACGAGCCAGAGATATTTCAGAAGATATACTCGAGACCTGAAGGTCGGACTATTAACAGGTGCTGGCAGTGCGGCACCTGCACTTCTGGATGCTGCATGCACACCGATTTCGGTCTAAGGGAATTCAATCCGCGTTATTTCATATATCTCGCGAGAATAGGCGATGTGGAGGAGCTCAAGAAACAGAAGGATGTCATATGGCGATGTCTTGCGTGTAATAAATGTGTTGAGCGCTGCCCCAAGGATGTTAGGGTTGAGGAGGTTGTCCATGCTATAGAGTCCTATATGAGAAAGAAGGGCTGGGCCCCTGACAACCCTGCCAGCAGATGGGATGACGAATACCTCAGGAATGTAATGAAGACGGGAATACTCGATGAGATATCACTTCTGCGTAATTACATCAGGGATGAGAAGCTAGAGGAATTTGACACGCACTACATGATGAGGATGGCTTTGAAATTGCTGAAGACTGGAAGGGTAAGGACAGGGCCAGTGAGGCACAGGACGAAGGGCTGGAACAGGATCAGAAAGGTTGCTGAGGAAATACTGGAAAAGGATGGTTATGAACTCAAAGAATGATGAACTGGCATTCTATCCGGGCTGCTCCCTCGACGGTATGGGGAAGGCATACAGAAAGAGCTCTGAGCTGGTGAACAGGGATCTGGGTATCGAGATGAAGGAGATAGTGAATTACAACTGCTGCGGTGCAACAGAGGTGAAGACGGCAAGCTACGATCTTTCAGTTTTTCTGCCCAGCAGGAATCTCGCACTTGCAAAGCAGATGGGTTCAAGCGCTGTGGTTGCGCCCTGTAATGGGTGTGTCTTCTCCCTGGGCAGGGCTAACCGAGCAATAACGGAGGATGCTGAGACACGGAAGAGGATCAATTCCTATCTGAACCGTGCGGGAGCCCCATCATATGAGGGGGATGTGGAGGTGAAACACATAATAGAGGTCATATATGAAAGGGCGGGCATCGAAGGCGTGAGGAGGCGGGTGAGGCGCCCGCTTACAGGTATACGTGTCGCGTGCTACTATGGCTGTCTTTACACCAGGCCAAAGATCTATACGGGTGCTGGAACAGGTAAAAAGGATAATCCCGAACACCCTCATTTCATGGATGACCTGATGTCTGCGATAGGTGCAGACGTAGTTGATTTTCCGCTAAAGACTGTCTGCTGTGGTGGGGGGCATGCTATAGCTGATAGGGAGGTTTCTGTAGGTTTCAGTGCTGCCATTCTGAATGAAGCAGCAAGAGCAGGGGCTGATTTTCTTGTCACAATGTGCCCGCTAGGGCACATGAATATTGAGGCCAACATTCCTGTGATAGAGAAGCAATACGGAAAGGAGGTTGTTAGACCTGTAGTCTACTTCACCCAGCTGATGGCGCTTGCTTTTGGCCACAGCAGGAGGGAGGCGAGGCTTTCAGATAATTTCTCAGATGCTGGAAGAGTTTTACGGGAAAGGGGATTTTAGGATGGTGATCTCATGACATTCATAAATGGGTGCGAACTGCCCGACGATCTGTTCTACTTCGTTGAAGGGAATCAGATGTCCTGGGTAAAGTTCGAGGGGAATGAGGCAGTCATCGGTCTGACTGATCCTGCGCAGACCAGGGCCGGAAAGATTGTCGTTATAAGGGTAAAGGAAGTTGGAACGACAAGACCAAAAGGGAAGCCGCTGGCTACCATTGAAAGCGGAAAGTGGGCAGGCGCTGTTTTGTCTCCTCTAACAGGGACTGTGATAAAGGTGAATGAACAGCTCACGTCCAATCCTGAGCTGATAAACAATGATCCATATGGTCAGGGCTGGATTGTGCGCTTGAGTGTAGCAAATCAGGAAGAAAAGGCGGCACTCCTGAGTGGTGAGAAGGCGATGGAGAAATACAGGGAGCTCATTGCGAAGGACAATATAAGATGCATGAGATGCAAGCAGTGAGGTGATGTTTGTGGTGGATGTTGAGGGCAAAAAACTTCTGATAGTGATGACCACTGGGCCTGAGGATCCTGAGAAGACGTATGCCCCATTCTACACAGCTGCGCTCTCAGCTGCGATGGAGATTGACACTTCAATGTACTTCCTTATGCACGCCCCCAAATTGCTCAAGAAGGGCTCGGCGGAGCAGGTGAAACTTAAGAAAGGGGGAACTCTGAAGCAGTTCATAGATATGGCCCTCGAGGGAGGGGTCAAATTCTACGCATGCGAGGAGAGCCTCAGAAGTCTCTGTGAAATAGACCCGGCGGATGTTATTGAGGGTGTCAAGATCGTCGGCTCTTCGACGCTTGCGGATCTTGCGCTTGAAGCTGATTCAGTGCTCAGCTTCTGAGGTTTATATGGGGGAGCTAGAGGTCATTAGACTCGGTGCGGTTGACGGCTACACCATGACCAGCGCATTTGTGGTGCTTGCGAGCTCAGTGAGTGATGGGAAGAGAGGCGACACGCTTGTTGTCTGTCATTCCGAGAAACCATTTGCAAATGTCGGCTTCCACCAGGAAGTCATGCAGGAGATTGATGTTGACTACTGCTCAAAAAATTCCATACCAATCGTGAGAAGGTTAATAGGTGGTGGCGCCATTGCTGACGGTCCCTGGGAGGAGGACTATTTCTTCATAACATCACTGGATTCACCTGCAACTTCAGGTACAATCGGTGACTATTACCGAAGGATGCTTGAACCTGTCTCAGAAGTGCTCAGCGAATTCGGGCTGAAGGCTTCAAGGCAGGGGCTAAATGACCTTGCAGTGAACGGAAGGAAGATAAGTGCCAACGGTGCAGTTGACATTGAAGGAGCGAGGGTTCTCACAGGTGACATACTTCTCGATCTCGACATAGACATAATGGCAAATATACTGAAGGTTCCAGATGCCAAATTCAGAGACAAGATGGCCGCATCTATGAAAGAGCATCTGACATCCATGCGCAGAGAGCTGGGCAGGGAGATTGAAAGGGAAAAGGTCACAGCAGCGCTTATCAGGGCGTTTGGAAGAAAATACAGCGGTATTAAGGAAACATCGCTTTCAGATTATGAAAAGAGTAAGCTGAAAGATCTGATAGCAGAACACAGCAAACCGGAATGGATCTATTCGAGGGACAGCGAACGCAGCGAACTCATGTCTGGCAGGAGGGTTGTGAAGATAAGGGAGGAAATGTTTCTTTGTCAGGCAGATTACAAAGCACAGAAACTCATCAGGGTTACAATGTTAGTGGATGGGGGAAAGATTGCTAACATAATCATATCAGGCGACTTCTTCACTGTGCCTGTCAACTGGTCCATTGCAAACATGGAGAATGCACTGGCGGGGACGAAGCTGAATAAAAATGCAATTATAGAAAGAATTAAGAATGTGCTGTCAGTGGATCATGTCACTGTGCTTGGTGCATCGCCTGAGGACTTTTCGGATGCAATACTTGAAGCAGCAAAACATCCAGCTATAAAGAGGGGCATGGACACATGACGCATATTGCCCCAGCTGAAATAATAGCTCATGTTCCGCATCCTGAAGAGAATGTGACCCTCGCCAGCAAGAGATGGATCTCAAATGTGGATGTGGATGGGAAGAAGGCGAAGGTTACCGTTTCTGTGCCTGAGAATTATCAGTTCATATCGGTGATTGAAAACGACATAAAGGCTGTGCTTGAGGAGAATGGTTTCGTTGCAGAGGTGGACTTCTTATATGGAAATAAAATAGAAGAGCGAGGAAAGGAAAGGAAGCTGGAACTGCCTCTCGTCGGACAGGAGTCTATGCGCACTGGCATTGATGCTCTCCCTAGGCAGGGTATAAGGCACATAATAGCAGTTGCCTCAGGCAAGGGCGGTGTCGGAAAGAGCTTCATTACAGCTGTCCTGGGTACCCATCTTTCAATGCTCGGCTACAGGACAGCGATATTGGACGCTGACATAACTGGACCCTGCATCTCAAGGATGTTCGGGCTTTCTTCTCTTCCTGATATGGGGGAGGATGGGAAGATCGAACCACTCATATCACAGAGTGGGTTGCGCATAATGTCAATAGACGTTATAATGGATAGATTCAAAACGCCGCTTGTATGGAGGGGACCACTGATAAACAGCGCGATCAGAGGCTTATTCTCTGAGACAAGGTGGGGAGACATACATTATCTTCTTGTTGACCTTCCCCCTGGCACTTCGGATGCTCCACTCACAGTATTCCAGTCCATGAAGCCCGATGGAGTGATATTCGTAACCACTCCCATGGAGGTCGCGAGATCTGTAGTTTCAAGGGCAGTTTCAATGGCAAGGGAAATGCACATCCCCATCGTTGGGTTCGTGGAGAACATGTCCCATCTTCTCCTTGGGGATAAAGCAATAAACATCTTCGGAAGGGAGGGGAGCGAAAAGGCAGCGGCGGAATTTGGCATACCCTTCCTCGGCTCAATCCCCATCGACACTGCGGTGAGTGCTCTTTCTGACAGGGGTGAGATAGAACTTTACAGGAACAGAGAACTGTTTAAAATAATAAGAAGGATGAGGTTCAGACTCGCAGAGCTTCATTCAGCGCATGAGGGGAGTGTCTGATTGAAGGTAAGGGTGGGATATATATCTTTGCATATGAAGCCTTATTTTCTTCCCCTGAATCGATCTTCTAGCGTTCCAAGGCGATAACGAAATAAGCTATGCAAGCAGTATCTATCCCCCCTCCCACCCCCCGGCCAAATTGCCCGTTAGACATCCCCCCTCTTAACAAAAGATGCCCCAAATGTTAACATAAGAACAAACGGAGCGGCGCCTAGAAAGGAGAGAAGCATAGTTTATTGTTTATTTTATGTAGAACGAGCCATTCAGTGGGAGAAACCCAGGGCCTTAGAGCGAGCCACAACGTATACCTGTGCAACGTCGGTCCTCGTGGTAGAGGTGGAGGACCGCGAGGAGGAGGGTCAGGGACCTCGAGGAGGCGGACGCTGTTGTTGGCGGGCAGATATGCAATAATATCGACAGGCTGATACAAGAGGAGGGTACACTGATCAGGGAACTCTTCTCGTCCTATACACCCGCAAATATCAAGGCGGCGAGGACAGAGATTTCAAGGCTTATCGCCTACCTGCACTACAGGGACGCGTGTAAAACAAGGACATCCGAAGGGTGAGGCTGATGAGGGTCGTGGTGAGGCAGGAAGAGCAGACTGAGTTTGACCTCTGCGATACGGCCACATTCAAGGCCATGCTACAAGATAACCCTGATATGATCCTGCTCATAACGAAAGAGGATTGCCCAGTCTGTCCATCACTTCAGGACGCGGCCGACAAGGTGGCCAAGCCATACCAAGCATGGGTACGTCGGATCGAGTAAGTGGTTTGTGCTTGCTGTCGTACCTTCCTTCTCAGGAGTGCCGAGACGACAGCGAGCACGAATGCCGTGCCTGACACCAAGATCAGGGCGAATGCGGGTACTGGTACACTCAGAAGGAGGGCGATGACCATCGCAAAGAATGTGAGTGCGAGTGCGATGCCCAGTATCGAGAGTTTTCTCCCCATTCTATCACCTCCAATACTCGCTTTGATAATTACTGATATAATACCCTTAAAACGCCCAGACACGGGCGCATCTGGGCATGAAGAAAACAATCCCCTCGATACTGCTGTCCATCATTCTCCTCGCACCAGTCCTCATGGCAACCCCGGTGCATGCGCAGTCTCCGAACCTGCCAAGCTTCTACTTCAACGCCAACTACGAAGGCAGCTTCTATCATTCGACGAAGTGTAGGACCATCTAAGCCGTTGCAAAAGACATACAGAAGGGGGGGCATTCCTCCCAAGTCGGCATTGACCAACTGGCTCGACGTCTCTTCGAAGAAGGATTGGCGATACTGATGATCTTGCTTGGTGTTGCGATAATGTCGTATGTCCCATAGATGTCTTGCAAATATTTCATCGAATTTCATGTGTTCGTTTAACCGAACACATGAGCGATACTGACGAGCAAAATCGAAACAGCATCGAGTATTGACTTCCTGGGCGAGGGAGTATCGATCTCCTGGGCGGAGTGGGGGAGCAACGGCGAGAAGGTGTAGGGCGGAGGGGTGAGACCGTTGAGGAAGAACCAGCTCCAGCCGTTAAATTCGGGCACCGATTATGTCTGTGATGATAGTGCTGACATCCTGGTTCAGGAAGGAGGCCGTGGGTAGTTCACCCGGTCGCATGTCTGCGCGATTTCAGGTTCATCCTTTTAACTTTCATCGAAGCCGTTCCCGACGGGAAGCGTGGAGCAGATGATGATAGACAGCCAACGACCAAGGTCGAGGCGGGGCCTTTCGAGGGTGGCTCTGGCTGCTGTAATTTCTCTGTTGGTGGTGCTCTCCGTCGGGGCGGCGCTGCTTGAGTCCGTCAGCTCCTCGTCAACCTCCCATTCACGCACGACCAGCAACTCTTCCATCGCCACCACTTCGACGAGCAGTACCGGGTCCAGTTCGACCGGTCCGGCGATGTGGGCCTCGCTGAGGGGGGTGAACTACTTCTGGACGACCGTGGTCGACCCGAGCAGACCGCTGGTGGTCTCCCCGCCGCCGTCGGTCAGCTTCCCACAGATCAGGAAGAACGGCTGGAACCTGATCCGTGTGCAGATGCACTGGAACGAATACGAGGTCGACCCGTCGCAGTACGTCGAGAACATGCAGACCATCGCCCTGTACGCAGAGCAGAACGGCCTGCAGATAATCTGGGACCTCATCCATCAGGTTGGGACGAGTTCGCAATACACAGTGGGCGGGAAGCTAGGGGTGGGGATCCCCACGTTCCTGACCGAGCCCTATCAGACCCCGAGTGCCTTCTGGTACGCGTGGTGGGCGAACCAGACGTCGTACGACGGGGTGGGGGGGTGGAAACTCGCGCTCCAGTATGACGTCCAGATGGTGAAAGCAGTGAACAATTACACCTCTACTCTCGGGTATGAGATAATGAACGAGCCGCCGTTGTTCTCGTCGAACACGACGACGGGCGCCCTGCAGTTCGACTTTTCAGGTATGCAGAGATTCAACAGCTACATAGCCACCCACCTTCGGCACATTACTTCGGACACAATCGTGTATGACAGGCCATATGTGCACCCGGACGTGTTTCCCAGCTGCGTCAGCGAAGTACCTTCGTGCCTCTTTGAAGTCATGCCGACAGGCGTATCGAACATAGCTCTTGACTACCACCAGTACGACACGCTGAATTCGACCCTTCTTTCCGAGATCCAGACTTTCTCGAAGGAGTACTCGGTCCCCGTGTTCCTGGGCGAGTTCGCGCCCTGTTCCAGACTCGACACTGCATGTCCGACATCACAGTCGGCGGTCGACCAGTACATCTATGCGATTGTGTCAGAGGCCCACTCGTACGGCTGGGCCTGGACTTACTGGGCTTGGCGGATAGGTTCGCCCGGGCCCCCCTGGCAGGACCTCCTCAACTCCACAGGAGGACAGTGGCGGCTGGACAGCGAGCTGGTCTCCGTGGAGACGGAGGTCTACGGCTCCTGAGGGAGCCCCATGTCTCTGGCCTTTGGGTAAGAGTCTCTTGAGTTCTTAAATATGCGCATGTACTTCCTTCGGTTGATGGTCGACCAGGTTAGTTCCGACTTATCCACCGAAACGACAAGCTCCAACGCCTTCGACGCGTCTACTCGGAGGGATATTATTGACAAGAGGTGATGTCGTGTGTTGGACGTATCTGAACTAAGACCCGGGATAGTCATAACAGGTTCCAAGTGGCCTGAGCCTGTTGAATTAAAGAAGGTTGAGAATGATGGGTCTTATGTCCACATCGTCGGCTCGACTACAACCACCGGTCAGCACATTGACCAGCTCATACCGCTGAGCGAGATTGCTCAAATATCCGTTAGCGTCGTGAGGACGGACTTCTCGAGCGAGCCCTGGAGGATCTTTCTCGCTCTCGAAACGAAAAGGTATCGTTTTGCCTCCTTATACGATCCGCTTTTGGCGATGAACGCTTCCAAGGTTGACCCTCTTCCTCATCAAATTGAAGCCGTTTATGGCCACGTCCTAAAGCTTCCAAGGGTACGTTTCCTTATCGCAGATGACCCTGGAGCTGGTAAGACGATAATGGCCGGCTTGATAATCAAGGAGATGAAGTTGAGAAATCTGATCAAAAGGATACTGATTGTCGTACCAGGTCACCTCAAAGATCAATGGAGAAGGGAACTCAAGGAGAGGTTTGAGGAGAACTTTATAGTGATAGACAGAGGTCTGCTCGGAGCCCACCACAGCGAGAACGTATGGGAGCGTTATAATCAGATAATCACCTCGATGGATTTTGCGAAGAGGGAGGATATACTGCCTTCTCTTGGCTCTGTGAGATTTGACCTTGTCGTGGTGGATGAAGCTCATAAAATGAGCGCTTACTCTTATGGAGATAAGGTCACAAAGACAGATAGGTACAGGCTTGGCGAGGTCCTTTCAAAGGTGGCCGATCCGCACTTGCTATTCCTCACTGCCACTCCTCACAAAGGCGATCCTGAGAATTTCAGGCTCTTTATAGATCTGCTACAACCTGGATTCTTCGCAACCTCGGAGATGCTGCGCGAATCTATCATCAACAAGGATAATCCTCTCTTCATCAGAAGAACGAAGGAAGACCTAAAGGATTTCGAAGGAAGGCCTCTATTCTTGCCGAGACACGTGAATACGGTCGGGTTTAGGCTCTCTGATGATGAAAAGAAGCTTTACAACGACGTCTCACGCTATGTCAGCGAGCAGTACAACAGGGCCATCTGGAACGAGAGGAGAAGGGGAATAGCCTTCGCCTTGGTGATACTGCAGAGACGCCTTGCATCGAGCACTTATGCCATTTTGAAGTCGCTGGAGCGAAGGAAGCGTAGGCTCGATGGCATCATCAAGGGGGTTGAGCGAACAACCGCTCCAGACCGTGCCTCCGATATCGAAGAAGTGGAGGAGATGAGTGAGCAGGACAGGTGGAAGGCGGAGGAGCTATGGGAAACTCTTAGCGTCGCAGAGAACAGGCAGGAACTCGATTCCGAGATAAAAACGCTTGGAGAGCTTATAGAACAGGCAAAGGCGATCATTCAGAAGGAGAGCGAAGTCAAGGTCAGTCAGCTTAGGAAGACTATGGGTGAACTAAACTCGAAGTTTCCCGGCACGAAGATCCTTATCTTTACTGAATCAAAGGATACCCTCGATTACCTGGAGAAGAAGATTCGTTCCTGGGGATACTCTGTCAACGTGATACATGGTGATATGAGTCTAGAAAAGAGAGTTGATGCGGAGAGTGTCTTCAGGAACGAGACGCAGGTCATGGTCGCTACAGAAGCGGCTGGGGAAGGCATAAACCTTCAGTTCTGCAACCTGATGATAAATTACGACCTGCCTTGGAATCCGAACAGGCTTGTGCAGAGGATGGGCAGGATTCATAGATATGGTCAGACAAAGGAGGTCTTCGTATTCAACCTTATAGCGACGGACACAAGGGAAGGCCAGGTCCTTTCAAAGCTTTTTGAGAAGCTTGAGGAGATAAGGAACGCACTTCAGAGTGAAAAGGTATTCGACGTAATAAGCGAAGTTCTCTATGGAAAGAACCTGTCTCAGCTCATGCTGGAGGCCGCAGCTAACGCAAGGAGCATGGACGAAATACTGAAGGAACTGGACATCGAAGTCGACGAAGAGTATATCAGTAGGGTCAGGGAGGATCTTGGTGAGAGCCTTGCTACAAAATACATCGACTATACAAGACTTAGGGAGATGGCCGAAAAGGCTCGGGAGAACAGGCTCATCCCCGAATACACGGAGGCCTTCTTCAAGAAGGCGTTCGAGAAGGCCGGGGGAAAATACCACGAGCGCAAGGATAGGTTCTTGGCGATAGAATCGATCCCCTTTGAGATAAGACAGATCGCTGATGAAGACTCGTTCAAGAAAAGATTTGGGGCGATGATGAGGTCTTACCCGAAGATCACGTTCGACAAGGACATAGGTTTCAAAGCTCTCGATTCCGAGTTCGTCTCGTTCGGGCATCCCCTCTTCGAAGCTGTCCTCGAGTGGGTAGACAAAACGATAAGCCCCGACCTAAAGAAAGGATCTGTATTTATCGATCCGGAAGGCAAGCTTGATGGCTACATCGTTTTCTTTGAGGGAGAAGTGAGGGATGGCACTGGCGCAGTTGCTGGAAAGTCACTCTTCGCCTATTATTACGAGCCTCATTCTGGAGATGTGAAGAGTATATCACCAACCATTATGTGGGACCTGGCTGATGGAAAGCCACCAGGGGAGGTGGTCGATGTCGAGGCCATTAAGCAAAGGGTTCTCCCTAAAGTCATAGCTGGACTCAAAGAATATATGGAAAAGCTAAACGCAGAAAGACTAAAGCAGGGCGAAATCAAGAGGAAGTATGGGATCAGGTCGCTGGAGGATCTGATAAATAATTTGGATGGGGAACTAATAGAGTTGAATATAAGAAAAGAAAGAGGAGAGAACGTTGATATTGTGATCAGGAACAAGATAGAACAGCATAGGAGGTATGAAATCAGCAAAAAGGAGTTGGAGGAACTGATAGAAAGAGAACAGAATCTGACGATGACCAACCCATCATTTGTTGGGATCGTTCGTGTGCTCCCCAGAGCTGAAACTGAAGAAGCCATGTACAGAGATGAGGAATTAGAGAGGATTGGCATGGAGATTGCAATGAAGTTTGAGAGAGAGAACGAAAGGGAGCCGGAAGACGTTTCAAAGGAGAACCTTGGCTTTGATATAAGATCAAGGGAAAAGGACGGGAAGGTAAGATACATAGAGGTAAAGGCAAGAGCCGGTATTGGGTCAGTCGCACTCACTCAAAATGAGTGGTTCAAGGCTCAGAGACTTGGGAATGATTATTATTTATATGTAGTATGGAACGCTGGCAAGGATCCGAACACAAAGCCATACATAATACAGAATCCAGTGGCAAATCTGCAGGTCGACCAGAAGGTTGAGATCGTTCGTTATATTGTTCCTGCCATAGAAATAGAAAGGAAGGCGAGCTAACTTGGAAGACAGGAGGCTGATAGAAGAGACCTTCCCTGTAAGAGAAGTCGGCGAAGAGTCTGTTAAAGAGAAGAATATAAGATATGGTCATATTTCCACGCTACACATCTGGTGGGCAAGAAGGCCTCTTGCTGCTTCGAGAGCAACAGTTTATACTGCCCTTGTCCCTCCGCCAAAGAATAACGAGGAACTAAAGAAGAAACGTGAATTCATAGCCATGCTTTCAAAGTGGGAGAACCCACTGAACCAAGACCTAATGGAGAAAGCGAGAAAAGAGATACTCGAAGCAAACGGAGGGAAACCACCGAGAGTGCTTGACCCATTCGCTGGTGGCGGCTCCATACCCCTTGAGGCTCTTCGTCTGGGTTGCGAAACCTATGCAAGCGACTACAATCCCGTAGCAACTCTCATCCTTAAATGTACTTTAGAGTATCCGCAAAAATATGGTCACAGCAAACAGGAGGGAAACGGTTTTGATCCCATCTTTAATTCGGGTGCTAATCGCCTTGTTGAAGATGTCAAGAAGTGGGGCACCTGGGTCCTCGAAGAAGTGAAGAAGGAGATAGCGAGGTTCTATCCCCAGGACAAGGATGGCTCTATTCCTGTCGGATACATCTGGGCACGGACAATTCCTTGCCAGAATCCCTCTTGTGGGGCTGAAATCCCTCTTATG
>Ga0080006_1154086_pt1 | contig 128719 bp, 125 predicted proteins | sample RS3BMetagenome_FD_69209 | JGI IMG/M metagenome (GOLD analysis project Ga0080006, IMG submission 69209) | Ferric oxide microbial mat and aquatic microbial communities from Rainbow Spring, Yellowstone National Park, USA - RS3B (SPADES... ...
ATTACACGCTTCCTGGACCACTGGAACCAAAGCGCTAAGCCCTTCCTCTGGACCAAGACCACTCAGCAGATCAAACGAAGCATCTTGAATGCTAAACTTATTTCCGAACCGCGACACTAGCGAAAGACCACACTAAGTGGCAGGGAACACTAATGGCGGTCTTCCAACCCGGGGAGGAGATGGCGCAGGGCGCCCAGGCAATGATAGATGACGGGCTCTTCGTTCGTTTTCCGAAGCCCGACGTTGTTCTGGGTCAGCATGTCATGGCCCAGCCGGCTGGTACCCTCGGCACGCGGGCAGGCGTCATCACCTCGGCCGCCGATAGCCTGCAAATCCGGATGTTCGGCCGTGGTGCGCATGGCTCCATGCCTCAGGCCAGCATCGATCCGGTCGTTATGGCGGCGGCGACAGTTCTGCGCCTGCAAAGCCTCGTTTCTCGCGAGGTCGCGCCAACTGACGCCGCGGTCGTCACTATTGGTTCGCTCCAGGCTGGCGAGAAGGAGAACGTCATTCCCGATGAGGCAATTATCAAGTTGAATGTGCGCTCCTATGATGAGAGCGTCCGCCAGCACGTACTCGCCGGGATTGAACGGATTGTCAAAGCCGAAGCGGCAGCGTCCGGCGCGGTTAGACCCCCGGAAATTACACCGCTGGACCGCTACTCCCTCGTGAAGAACGATCCGGGCGCGACCAGGCGCGTGGTCAGTGCGTTTCGTCGGCAGTTTTCTGAGGACCGTGTGCACGAAACGAAACCGACGATGGCAAGCGAGGATTTCGGGTGTTTCGGAGTCGAGTGGCAGGTCCCTTCGGTTTTTTGGTTCGTTGGTGGCACTGACGCCGACGCATACAAGCAGGCCGAGCAGGCGGGTAGGCTCAGTGATCTACCAACGAACCATAGTCCGCACTTCGCTCCGCTGATCCATCCCACACTGGAGGCGGGCGTGATGGCGTTCGTGGTCGCGGCCTTCGCATGGCTTGCGCCATAAATAAGTACTCGTGATCCCTTCGCGGTATACGGAAGGAGAAAATCAGAGAAAGGCAGAAGTTGGTTTAGCGGGGCGGGAACACCAGGCATTCAATTTTCTACGATTTTCCAACTTTTGCCCGCATAACGCTTTAAACCGAGAGGGTCCGCGATGCATGTGCTCCTGCTGGTGCTCGATCTTGTTGGTACGTTCGTTTTTGCGATAAGCGGCGCGGCAGTTGGAGTGCAGGACGAAATGGATCTCTTCGGCGTATTGGTCCTGTCATTTGCGACGGGCAACGCTGGCGGCATCACTCGCGACGTGATGATCGGCTCGCTGCCGCCCGCGGCCATCGCGGACTGGCGTTATCTCGGAGTCTCCGCACTAGCCGGTTTAATAACATTTTTCTGGTACCCGCTCGTCGATCGGATGCGCAACCCAGTGCTCGTGTTCGACGCGGCGGGTCTCGCGCTCTTCGCCGTGACCGGTTCCCAAAAGGCGCTGGTCTACCGGCTCAACCCAGTGATGGCCGCGTTGCTTGGAATGTTGACCGGGATCGGTGGCGGCATGACGCGAGACGTGCTCGCAATGCGAATTCCCGTCGTTTTGCGAGAAGATATCTATGCGGTCGCGGCCCTTGCTGGAGCCGCGACAGTTGTCGTGGGTTACGCCCTGCATCTGCCACCTGCCCCTATGATGTTGGCAGGTGCGGCGGCCTGCTTCGCACTTCGCCTGATGGCGATGCTGCGTGGCTGGCATCTCCCTATCGCCCGCTCCGCGCAAGGGCATGCACTGACGAAACCTGTCGAAAGCCAAAAGGAGAAACGCAAGAGGTCCTAACCCGTCGCGATGACGACCAAACAATATTGCACTGATGATCGGTGGTTACCAATTAAGCGCACATAATGCACTCTATATCTTGACCGGCAAGCGGTCCCCTGGTGAGGCGCCGAAATTTTTCGATCGATTCCGGTCGGCGATAGTAATCTTGAAGTACTCAACGAACGATGGTTCGCCCTATATGAAAGTTGACGGGAACGCACAGCCGGACTCCGCAGTGCAGCCACAGAACCACGGTCCGGCGTCCACGTCTATAAGCCGCCGACAGCTGCTGCAGCTGGGTGTCGGAGCAGGGCTTGCGGCGGTAGTCACTGGCAGCCGACGCGCCGTTGCCGGGCTGACGTCCTCGGAGGCCACGCGGGTTTTTAAGCGTCCGAATATCATCGTTTTGATGACCGATCAGGAACGGCATCATATGCACTGGCCGCCGGGGTGGGCAGAAAAGAACTTGCCGGCGCTGCAACGCCTCAAAAGACACGGCCTTTACTTCAACCGCGCCTATACCGCTGCGTCCCAATGCTCTCCATCGCGCGCCTTGATGATGACTGGGCGTTTCGCTCCCGTAAATCGCGTGATCCAGACCTTTCTGTGGCCGGGCCTGATCGAGAAGAATCGCCAACCTAACATCGCTTCTCTACTCAAGGAAAGGGCGGGCTATGACGTCGTCTGGAAAGGTAAATGGCATCTGAGCTATGCGGCCAACGCCGCGTCGGGCAATGGCGGTGAAAAGTGGAGCGCCGCCGACATCGGAGTGATGGAGCAGCGGTACGGATGGTCGGGATGGAACCCGCCCGACGCGGGAAACGCAATCGAACGGTGGCAAACCACCGAATTCGGCAAATTCGACGGGCTCTCCACCCTAGGTGGCGGCGATGCCGATAACGACAGCCGCTACATCAACGGCCCCGGCTTCTCTCACCACAGACAAACGCCAGGGTTCGGCGAAAGTACGGTCGATTTTCTTAAGCATCGCGCGCCGAAGCTCAACAAGCCGTTTTGCTTGTTCGTGTCCCTAGTCAACCCGCATGACGTCTGGGTCTATCCGAGCGCATGGCAGGAGGCGGGCTATCGACGCGACGCGTTCGCCAATCTCGGCATCCCGCTGCCGCCAAACTATGCCGACGATTTGTCAACCAAACCAAAAGTACAGAAGGCGTCACGCGATAGTTTCGAGAAGCTCTCGCCGCTGGCTACCGCGCCGGCGCGGCAGGAGTATGTGAACTTTTACGCCTACCTCAACACGCTCGCCGATAAACACGTCGCCAAAGTGCTGGACACGCTCGCTGAAACCGGCCTCACGGACAAAACCGTCGTCATTCGGCTGGCCGATCATGGCGAGGGAGGGTTGTCGCACGGCATGCGCGAGAAGTCCTATACGGTTTATGAAGAGATGACCCACATCCCGCTGATCGTCCATAATCCGCAACTGTTTCCTGAACCGGTCGAGACGGACGCGTTCTATGATCATCTCGATCTCTTGCCGACCATCCTGGACCTGGCTCAAGTTCCCAAGCCCGATTCGTACGGCGTCGGCAATAGCATAGTGCCGGTGATTCGAGAGCCCTCGCGAAGCGTGCGCGATCACACCGCATTTTCATTCGACGATCGTTTCTTCCTTCCCGCGAACTATCCAGGAGCGCACATCCGGGGCGTTCGCGCCGGCGAATGGACCTACGCGGTTTATTTCGGCACCGACGGCAGCGGCATCGAATACGAACTCTACAATCTCAAAAGCGACCCGCTCCAACTGAAAAATCTTCTCTACGGGACGCCAGCCGCAGACATCCGCAGGGAGTGGTCTCGGCTGCACGAAATCCTGACGAAGCGCTTTATTGATACGGGTAACCTGCCAAATTCCTTCGCCTGGCCGATAGCTCCGGCCTCGACGTGAAGCGGTCTGAACTGGATAACACTGCTGATTACGAATAAATCCCGGAAAAATCGCGGACGCACGGCGGGTACGTCAGCACGCTAGCGCAGAATTTTTTATCCGGTCACGGCACCTCACAGGCCCTTAAGGCGTAGTCTGGCGTGATTCTAGCGGAGTGCGGCGGCGAGCTGCCGGTCGCACTGCCGGAGCCGAGCGATGAGGTTCGGGCGGGCATAAGTCCGAAGTGCGGGTCAGTCGCTCTCACCGGTACCGCGTTCCGTTCACCGCGCCAGGTGGCAAAGCGAACTTAATGAGCAGCTTGCTCCAGCGACGCGGACTCGGAAGCGATCCAAGCGAAGAGCGTCTTGCGGTCGGCGCCCGATAGCCGGGTCTCGAGATGCATCGGATAGACGTAATACCAAGGAGGCATTGCACCGTCAGCGACCTCTTCACGGAGCTCTTTGAGGTGCTTGAGGCGCTGCCCCGATCGGTAGATTCCCCACTCTGAAAAATTCAACTCGGCTCGTCCCTCGTGGACGTCGGAGGCTACCAGCCATGAGAGCGGCGCGACCTCGCTGTACCAAGGCCAGACCGTCTCGTTGGAATGGCAGCCGTAGCATGCGCGCTTCATGATCTCCTTGACCGGCACGGGCGCATTGAGATCGGCAGTGACCGGGGGATTAGTCTTGTCGATGCGGAACGCTTGGGCGACGACGAGGAACAGCGCAAGCGCGAGGGCGCCGAGCTCGAATAGGCGCATGGTGGCGACTACTTGACCTCTTCGTACTTGCCAAATGGGCACTTGTCGGCGTTCAACTTGGCCATTGTATAGCCACCCTCATTACAGACGTAGTAGGTCGTTGGGCCGCCCTTCATTTTATCGAGGCTCCGCGCGGCAGCGGTAAAGAGCTTGAAATGCTCGGCCTCGGCCGTGCGCGCCCAGTTGAAACACTGCGCGGCTTCATGGTTCCCGTCCTTGCGTGCCTGCCTGATGAAGCGCGGGTACATCGTGTCCCGTTCGTAGGCCTCGCCCTTATTAGCCGAGTCCTCGAGATTCTGCTTGGTCGATTTGATCGGTGGAAGTTTCACCTCGGCCTGCGGTGTCGCATTCATTTTTCGGATCACTGCAGCCTCGCAAGTGCGGTGGATCTCCTCGGCCGCGGCAGCGGCGCGAAACAGGCTGCCCACCTTGCCGTAGCCTTCGCTGTCCGCCTGTTTGGCGAATTCCAGATACTTCGCGTGAGCGTTGCTCTCGCCGTTATAGGCGCTCTGGAGATTTTGCAATGTTTTGCTGGCCGTCTCGGTCGCGCCGGCAGCCACGGCAAGCGCAACGATTGCCGCGATGAAACCAACAAGCGGTTTGATTTTTGGCATTTCTGACTCCGTTTTGAAGATAAGCAAGCAACTGACGTGCCGTCGCCGACGGCTCGGCAGTCGTTTTTGCGAATGTGCGCTTCCTGGCGAGAATCGAGGGCCTTGCTGCGTCAAGTTCCGTCGGTCGGTCGGAAATGTTTTCTTTAGAAGCATGTCACGTTTCCGTTGGAGACAGCCCGTAGAACATGGGCTCCGGTGCGCCGCTGACCACTATATTACCGCAAGGCGGTCGTCCCGCAGCCCAATAACCCAGGTCCCACGTTCGTCCGCCGTCCAACACTCGCATTGGCGAGACTCGGCGAGCGTCAGGTAGTGCGCGTCGTAGGCGCTGGGTAGCGAGTACCGACCCATGATTTCCAGGGCGCGAACATTGACCGTAACGTCGTTCTCAAGCGCCGGCCCATTCTCCAGAAGGAAGGCTAGCCGTGACTTGGCGATCTCAAGGCTCAACTGGCCCCGTTTCACCCGTTTCGCGAGAGCATCGGTCGCCTCATAGGCAAACAGGGCCAGCGCCGTCAGGCGCCGATGCTGTTTCTGCCAGTTTTCGATCAATTCTGATGCTTCGTCACTGTACGGCTCCCGCTCGATCCACTTGAGTGCGAGGCTCGCGTCGACGACCACTTCGTCGGCGCTCACAGTTGGTTATCGCGCTCCATCCTCGCCTCGCGGAGCAGGTCTGCAGAGTCCTCAGGAAAGGGCGCAGCTTGCTCGGCTCGGAAAGCGGCGAAGCGGTGAAGCGTATCGCCCGTGACCGTCCCGTCGGGCCTTTTCTTGACGGCGCGGCCAGCCGGCACCGCTCGATCGAGTATGCGGGTCACATAGGTCTGAGACTGAAAGGTCCTGGGCAGCCGCAGCTACCTTGATGCGGCGCCGCAGCGCGGGAGGTATGTCGAGCGTCAGCCGAGGCCGATTCGTCTTGGTGATAGACTTTGCCATCGTCGGATACGCATTTCCCGCTAATTGGGCCAAATTCTACACGAATGACGCTTTGGTGTCGTGGCGCCGATTCGGCGTAGGTTCAGGGTCTTTGGAAAAAGACCTGAATTTCCTAGAGAATTCTGGTGGAGGCGGGGGGAATTGAACCGCCCTCAGGATTCGCGTCCTACTACCGAGAAAGTGCTTGATTCTCCTACAAAATCAAGGACTTTTAGCGATTTTCGGGAAGATCACGGCAGGCCCAAAACGGCCCAAAAAGACCCCAATAATCCCGAAAAACCGGACCGGGTCCGGTCGGCAAGACGGAAACCGGCGAACGAATAGGTTGGAGTCAGATGCTGTGCCTTTTAGGCTGAGCACAGCAGGAAGGATGAGGAGAATGAAGACGTTCGGACAAGTCATTCGCGAGGCTCGCAAGTCGGTCGGTTTGACCCAGAAGGCAGTGGCGGAACAGCTTCAGCGCGGAGACGGCCGCAAGGTTCTGCCGCCGTTTCTGAACGATTTGGAGTTCGACCGCCGCCTTCCGCCGGAGAACGCTGTTGCTGCCGGTGCAAAACTGACCCAGGGTCGCCGATTGAAAATTGACCCACCCCGGCGTGGGGTACTCCGCAGCGGAGGTTCCCATGCTGGTGGCGGAGGAAGCGGTGGAGATTCGGGTCTTGAGACGGCAGGGCAAGAGCATTCGCGAGATCGCGCGGATGCTCAAGGTCTCGCGCAACACGGTACGGCGCTATCTGCGAAGTGAAGGACTGCCGCACTACGAGCGTGAGGAGCGGCCGAGCAAACTCGATCCGTACAAGCTTTACATCGATGAGAGAGTGAGGTCTGCCGCGCCGGACTGGATTCCGGCGACGGTGCTGCTGCGCGAGCTAAGGGCGCTCGGCTATTCGGGCGGATACAGCATCCTGAAGGTTCACCTCGCCACCCTGCGCCAGGTGGCCAAGCCGGAGCCGGTGATTCGGTTCGAGACCGATCCGGGCCGCCAGATGCAGGCCGACTTCGCGACCATTCGGCGCGGGCGCGATCGGCTCTCCGTCTTCATCGCGACACTCGGCTGGAGCCGGGCGACGTATGTGGAGTTCGTCATCGATGAGCGGCTGGAGACGGTGCTCAGTTGCCACGAGAGCGCCTTCTACTTCTTCGGCGGAGTTCCGCGCGAGGTGCTGTACGACAACATGCGCACGGTGGTGACCGATCGAGATCAGTACGGTCCAGGGCTACATCGCTATAACCGCACCTTCCTCGACTTCGCGCATCATCACGGCTTCCTGCCGCGGCTGTGCCGGCCCTACCGCGCCAAGACCAAGGGCAAGGTCGAGCGCTTCATCGGTTACCTGCGCGGGAGCTTTTACATTCCGCTGGCGAGCCAGCTCCGCTCCGAAGGACTCAAGGTCGATCGCGACACTGCCAATGCGCGAGTCGGGACCTGGCTGCGCGAGGTCGCCAACGCGCGCGTGCATGCGACCACCGGCGAGGTCCCGTCGGTACGCCTCGAGTTGGAGCGCGAGCGCCTGCAGCCGATGCCCACGCCTTGGCCGGGCGTGATTCAGCGCTCGCCAACCAAACTTCCGGCACCGACGCCGCGCGGCTATCAGCACTCGCTGCGCGTGTACGAAGAGCTGATCACTGCGGAGGTGGGATGAACATCCAGCATCAGCGGGTGGTGGAGCTGTGCAACGAACTCCGACTCGGCGGCGTCGCCGCGCAGTACACCGCGCTGGCGCAAAAGGCGGCCGAGAAACGCACCTCGTTCACCGACTTCGTCGAAGAACTGCTGGTCGCCGAGCGCGAGTCGCGCCGGGCGCGGGCCCGCGAGATGTTCGCGCGCATCGCCTGCTTCCCCGCGATCAAGACGCTCGACCAGTACGACTTCAGCTTCGCCACCGGCGCGCCGCGCAAGCAGATCATGGAGCTGGCGAGCCTCGCCTTCGTCGAGCGTGCCGAGAACGTGGTGTTCCTCGGACCGTCGGGCGTGGGCAAGACCCATCTCGCGATCGCACTCGGTTATCTCGCCACGCAGAAGGGCTACAAGACTCGCTTCTTCAGCGCGGCCGACCTGGTGCTGATGCTGGAGGCGGCGCAGCGTCAGGGCCGCTACCGCCAGGCCATGCATCGCGCGGTCAATGCGTACCGGCTGCTGATCATCGACGAGATCGGCTATCTGCCGATGAGCCGCGAGCAGGCCAACTTATTCTTCCAAGTCGTGGCGCAGCGTTACGAACGCGGCTCGATGATACTCACCTCGAACCTGACCTTCGGTAGTTGGGACAGCGCCTTCGCCGGCGACGGCGTGCTCACCGTGGCGATGCTCGACCGCATCCTTCATCACTCGATCATCGTCAATATCAACGGCGAGAGCTTCAGACTCAAGGACAAGCGCAAGGCCGGGGTGCTCGGCGTTCCGGCGCGGAGCGCGAAGCACTGAGGAAAATCGTCAGGCCTCGGCGTTGGCGCAGCAGCGCTTGTACTTGCGCCCGCTTCCGCAGGGACACCGCTCATTGCGTCCGACCCTGAGCGCACGCGGACGAATCGATGCCTGGCGCAGGACTGCGGCCCGCTCGCGCCATTGCTTGCGCCAGTATCTGCTGAGCGCGATCACCGAAGCTTCCAGACCATCCAGCGCGGCCTGCTCGGCGGCATCCGGATCGATGTCCGCCTCGAGTAGCTTCCAGCCTTCCTCGCTGCCCAGGGTTACGATCGGTCTCAGCAGCGCACGGTTCTCGGCATCAGCAAGGAGCGGCTGCCACGCCTCGGGCGCGAGGCTCACTGCGGCCATGAAACCCCAGCACCAGTCGTCGGCGATCCGATAGGTGGTGCCCTCCACCTCGCGCTCCCACAGAATCGGCGCGAACTCCGGGGGTTCGGCGAACATGCCGCTGATCGTGTTGAAACGGCGCATGATCAAGCTGATCACCCGCTGCGCCTGCGCCGACGACTCGAAGCTCGGCTCGCCCTCGCCGCCCCAGATGGTCTTGAGCCACACGCTCGGCGGGACCAGTCCCGGACCGATCACCAGCGCGGTCAGAAATCCGTCCAGCGTCACGATGTCCATGCTCTCCTCAGGAGTCGCATCAGACATCAGGAACTCATCCAGCTCCGCGATCTCCTGATCGGATAGCGGGTCATTCAAAGCAATCATCGACACTGATCCTCGCTCCAAACAGGCTCTCCACTTGACGCTCAGGCTGCAAGCGATCCGCTTCTCCCTGTCCACAACCACCGGGGATTCAACGAAGCGGCGAGGGGGAAAAAGATCCCCCTCGCGCTCCCCCTGTTCAGAGCGCACAGTAGTGGGTCAGTTTTACTTCGGCGATCCCGCGCAAAGGTGGGTCAGAATTAAATCGGCGTTGACAAACGCCGTAATCGAGCAGCTTGCAAAGATACTGAAACTTTCACCGGATATCCTGTACTTCTACGCGAAGCGGCTTCCGGGAGACATTGAGCATAATGTCGACGAGGAACGGATTATTGCCGCTTACCGTGCCTGGCGGGCGGCCCTCGACGCTCCGGCGAACGTACGCGCCTGAGTCGCGAACGGGCGAAAGTGAAGCGGCCAGCGCCTGAATGTCGCCGGGTTGCCTTCGACGAACCCGCGCATAGCTCGTTGCTTCGCCGCTGCTCATGGGCGTGAGGCCTGTGCGGATAGATCCTTTGCGGCGGTTGCAGCCGCGGCACGGGCGAGCCGGGTGGCTTGCCCAAGGATTGTAATCAGTTGTATTCTCTCTGATTATGGCTGCCGAGAAGACCACCACGATCCGTATGGACCCGCACACGCTGAAGCGCGTCGATGGGATTGCCCGCGCGATGAGCCGCTCGCGCGCATGGGTGATCAACGAAGCGATCGAACGTTATCTCGATTACGAAGAATGGTTCGTCGGCGCCGTCAAGCGCGGCCTTAAGGAAGCCGAGACCGGCGAGCTGGTGGAACATCAAGCGGTGGTGAGGCGATGGGTGAGCAAGCGTGAGGCTAAAGTGGACGCGCGCCGCTAGCCAGGACCTCGAGTCGGTCGAGCGATATATCAGCCGTGACAACCCGGACGCGGCTATCGACACGGTGCTTGAGATCATTCGACGCGCCGAAGTACTTGCGGAGCATCCCGGCATGGGACGGCCGGGGCGCGTCGAGGGAACGCGCGAACTCGTCCTCAGCGGCCTGCCGTACGTGGTTCCCTACATACATCAAGGAGACACGGTCATCATTCTTCGCGTCCTTCACGGAGCGATGAAGTGGCCCGAGAGCTTTTGAGGCCGCGGGTCGGCCCCCCCAGGTCTCGACGGCGTGGCCGCAGTTTCCCGGGCCTGCCGTACATGCGGACCAACTGTTTGTTGATTACGAATAAGCTTGAGGTCCCGAACACGGGCAACGACCCCGAACAAAGCCCAACAAAATCGAGGAAACGCGGCGGCGAGGTTTTCACGGTAGATCGGCGCTATTCATCCGATTACGGCACCTCATAGGCACCCGAAGCCGTGTCCAACGGCCCTTTGCACCGCGTCAATTATTTCTCTTAGCCGCCAAATCTGATTGTCGCGAATCAACCCTTGGTGGGGCAGCTCCTCGCGGAGCCTTAGCAGGGTGTTGATAAAAGCCTGAATTCCGCTCGCATATAGTTCGTCAAAGTGAGTAATCGAAGCGGTGGAGGAAGGGGCGGATGCGCGGTGAGGATAAGCGGCAGCGGGCGATGCTGGTGGTGATCAATCCGGAGCAACGGATCGCGCAGGACCATCCGCTGCGGCGTATCAAAGCGTTGGCCGACGGGGCGCTCAAGGAGCTTTCGCCGGTGTTCGATGCGATGTACAGCGCGGTGGGACGGCCGTCGCTGCCGCCCGAGCGGCTGCTGAAGGCCTCGCTGCTGATGGCGCTGTACACGGTGCGCAGCGAGCGGCTGTTCTGCGAGCAACTCGACTACAACTTGTTGTTCCGCTGGTTCCTGGATCTGGCGATGGACGAGGCCAGCTTCGATCACTCGACCTTCTCGCGCAACCGCGCCCGGCTGCTGGAACACGACGTGGCGGGGGCGTTCTTCCGCGGCGTGGTTGAGCAGGCGCGAGGGCTTAAGCTGCTCTCGGACGAGCACTTCACGGTGGACGGGACGCTGGTCGAGGCGTGGGCGTCGCTCAAGAGCTTCCGGCGCAAGGATAGTGGTCCGAGTGAACCGCCCGACGACCGGGGCAACCCGACGGTGAACTTCCACGGTGAGCGCCGCAGCAACGCGACCCATCAGTCCACTACCGACCCCGAGGCCCAACTGGCAAAGAAGGGCGCGGGTAAAGAGGCCAAGCTGTGCTACTCGGCCAACGCGCTGATGGAGAACCGCCACGCCCTGCTGGTGGACTTCCAGGTCGAACCGGCCGACGGTTACGCCGAGCGGCGCGCAGCGCTGGCGATGGTCGATGAACGCCTGCCCGGCCGCCGGCGGGTCACGCTGGGCGGCGACAAGGGTTACGACATCCGCGACTTTGTGGCCGGCTGCCGCGCGCTCACGGTTACGCCGCATGTGGCGCGCAACCAGGCCCGGCGGGGCGGCTCCACGCTCGACGCCCGCACGGTGCGGCATCCGGGTTACGCTGTCAGTCAGTGGATCCGCAAGCAGGTCGAGGAAGCCTTCGGCTGGATGAAGACCATCGGCGGCTTGCGCAAGACGCGCTATCGCGGCCGTGAGCGGGTGCAACTGCATGCCTACCTGGTCGCCGCCGCTTACAACCTCATCAGAATCGCGCGCCTCGCGCCGGCTTCCGCTTGAAATCCCGAGCACAAACCGCCTTCGGCGACCGGCATCTCCCGCAGGCCGGCGCCTAACATCACGGAACCCCTTGCCCTCCGCGCCCCGAAAACTATGAAACTGAGTAATCAAACCCTTTCGTCAACACCCTGTTAGGCGGCCAGGCGCGAGCGAACGCAGTTGATTAGGCGAACTGCTCCCCGCCGCCAGCGCCTTAGAGGACTTGACACTCCGGCCAGTGCTCGGGGGCACTAATAAGGGAGTCAGTGTTTGCCTGGTCTGCCCACCCGCGGATGCGCCGACACACGCAGTCCGCGCGAGCCATATCGTCAGGCTCGACCGCTCCGAACAAGCTTTCCAGAAGGTCGAGTTGAATGCGCGAAAAAGGAATATCGAACCGGCCAGTGATCCATCCTATCGCATAGCCAGCTGCCAATGCCCCGGCAGCCGTCGTGAGATAGCCGACGGTGTTCAGCTGTGGATCATCGCGCCAATAAGGATCAGGATCCTCTCCCCGAGCTATAGCGTCCGCTGCAGCTCTACGCCTATGAGCGCGTTCCTCTTCGGAGATAAGTTCGCGACTTATTCGTGCGGGGAGAATCATGCCTCGGCAAAGAGCGCACGGATCTGAAGGCAAAAACCGAACCAATTGGATGATTTGCGCACTTACTGTACCGCCGGCACCCTCAAGAGCCACACCGCAGTCGATTGCCGGAACGAGATAGCGCAACGACAGGTCGCTCAACGCTAAGCGGCTGTGTTGTTGGTCGGTACAGCCCAACGCAACATCTGCGGTCACAACTCTATCGAGCACAGACGGCTGGGGTATACGCCCAACGACCGCTTCGACTTGGATTGTCGAATCGATTGACTTGACCAAGTCGCGCGCGACGATCACTTTCGGTACGTCTTGAGCTGCATGATCGGCCGTACTGCCGTGGATGCGCTCTAGGTTCGACGCTTCGATGTGATCGGGATCGACCAGTATCAACCGCCCTACTCCCGCTCGGGCAAGGACTTCAACGGCCGCGGAGCCTGTGCCACCCACACCGATTACGGCCACTGTAGAGGCTCGAAGCGAAGCGGCCGCCTCGGCACCGAAAGCAGCGCTCAGCCGAGCAGTCCGCTCCTGGTGGTTGTGTCCCTCGCACCAGTCGTTTGCTCCGCGCCACATACGCATCGAGCCGCGCTCGACCGCCGCGTCTTGCAGACTAATCCAAGTGCCGTTCCAAAAAACGCGACCCGAGATTACCGTCTGGTCACCCACTTCGGAGCAAATGAGGCTGACATAAGGTCTGCCCCGAGTGAAGCCGGCGAAGTAGTCGGAGTAGTAAGCATCCATGTCATCATCGATCGGGCTCGGGATGGGTGCGCATTCGCGCGGATGTGAGTGAATTACGCCGACCGCGAGGCCGTGATGCTCTGCTGCTAGCGCAGTTCGCAAGGTATAGACTTCGTTGATGGCCACGTGCCCGACAAGCTCATTCAGATCGCCATGGCCGGGTGGTTCAAGCGTTGCAAGCGTTATCACGATCCCGTTTGTAATAGGTCGCCAGCCGAATCGCGCGAAGGTTGCCCATTCCTCATCGGGATAGCGGTGGAATACGACGCTCTTCAAGGTCGTCGTTTCTGGTTCGGCGATGCGGAGTCTCGCGTACGCGTCAGACGATGAGTTCAACTTAAGCGATGAAGCCATGCAATTAAATGATCCAAATAAGTGTGAAACCCGTGGCGCGTTTGATCCCAGGGCGGTCCCCCGCCGCCGTTGTGCGGATGGTAACTTGCGAGTTGCCATTGTCGTCCGTCCGCGTTGACGATTCCCTGAGAATTTTGCCCTCCCTTTACCCGAGGCAGGAGAGGAGACCCCAGAGGAAGGCCGGCCAGATCGATCATTCCTGCCGGATAACCGCCCGGAACCGGGACGATAACATCGATTTCTTCTGGCAAGTGGACCTGTTTTCCGCCGGTTGGAACATTTCGATAGAGGACGACCGTTCGATCCCCGAGGATGAGCTCAGCGACTTGGCCGCCTTCGCGGAGGATGCCAAGTTCGCGTTCAATTCGTTCGCGGTTCATACCCCCCTTCCACCACCTTCCGGGTTACTAGGAACTGCTGGCCGTTCTTGATCTCAACAACTTCGTTGATGCCGATCTCACGCTTGTCCGGGCCACTGTCGAGCCTAACAACAGCGTTGTCGGGCGGAACGTTCACCAAAGCGGCTATTTGAGCTCCAGTCATCTCCTTGCGAACGCCGTCCGCTTCATCGAACCGGCGCCGGTTCACAAAAATATGAAGGTTTTCGCTCTCCGGCATTTCCTCCTCCTTGCAGCTCGCAATAAAAACTTATACGATAGCGCCTATACGCAACCGCTAAGAACAATTATGCTCATGCGCAAAGGGATGTCAAGCTCTGATTCGAGTGTGGCTGAAGGGGTCCGCAGCAGCTTGAAGGCTCTTAGAGAGCACCGCGGCCTGACTCAAACGCAATTGGGAATTCTCGCCGGCGTACCCGCTGCATCCATTTCTAACTTTGAAACGGGACAGCGGATGCCGTCCTTGGAATCACTCGTGAAGATTGCGGATGCTCTTCAAGTATCAGTTGACGCTTTGATTGGCCGTGCCCCTATTGAGTCGGCTGCGAGGTTGGACCCCGTCTTTCTGAGAGCGTCGCGAGCCGACTCCGAGACGCTAGACGCCGTACGCCGGGTAACCGAAGCCCTGCTGGCGAGAGGTGAACACCGACGCCGTTAAGCCCAATCGGCGCGCTGCGAAAATGAAACGGAGGTGAGGAATGCGCAAAGGCAAGGCCGTGCCAACTGTGCCAAAGAAGGACGCATTGAAAAGATCCAACTTACTTGATCGATCTCATGAGGCAAGTTCTGAAGAGGAGCGGCGCGTGTGGAGAATCTTGGAGCAGGCTCGGGAAAACGTCCGAAGCGCAACAAAGCGCGAACTCGAAGCAGAGATCGTGAGCGGCGAGGTGATGAATTTCCGGCTGAAGTCGTAACCCCAGGACGAACGTATCCCAATCACGGGATAAGAATAACGCCCTTCGCCGGGGAGTTTGAGCGCGTATTCCCAGAGCCTGCGGGCTTGGCAGGACTGGCGGGAGAGGTGTGGCCACCGACTCAGGTCAGATATCTCGATGTTTACCTCCGCCAGTTGAACTGCCAGACGGTCGTTATCGAAGAGCACTACATCGATCGCGACTACATGGCGGATCATGCTCTCTTCTATTCAAAGAGTCTTCGCGCATACCCGAACCACTGCCGGCGCCTCCACTTTTTCAGTGAGTCCTTCGACGACGTGCGCTTCAAGAGGCTGGTTGCGGAAGCGAACCAAAGAGGTCATGACGAAGTCATACGGGGACTGCAGCGTTCTTATCTGGGTTTTTGTGTAGTCCGGCCATTGCCCGGCTGCCCGCTCGGCCGGACCGTGCTCCCGCCACCAACAAACGGCGGCACAACCGCCGTTTACAGGGCATTGCGGGAATATGTCGCGCATCTGGCTGGCTTTACGTTGCATGTGAGAGGGCTTGCGTTCCAACAACAAGATCAGGGCGTCAGCGCCTGCGCTACAACGGCTCTTTGGAGCTCAATTCACCGGGTGGCAGAAATGGAGGGTTTGCGTGCTCCAACTCCCGCCGAGATCACCGAGGCCGCATCCCGCTACTTGTTGGCTGATGGACGCTCGCTGCCGTCCGAAGGACTATCGATTCACCAGATGTGCGAGGCGATTCGGGCGGCTGGTCTCGCTCCGCTGGTAATTCGATCTGTTTCACTCGAACCGGACCTCGCGCAATTTCTCGGCTATGCCACTTCGGGTTTTGCACCGATTCTTGCGATTCAACCCGTGGCCGGCGGTGTGGGGCACGCGGTCTGCGGTGTCGGCGTAAGACTTGGTGAAGTCAAACCGCAAACGAATCCTACGTTACACTACCGCGATGGGGCTTCCGCAGTCTGTGGCGCATACGTGCATGACGATCGCCTCGGCCCCTACGCTATAGCCGACTTTTCTGCGTTCACGCACGAAGGAGCGATCAGGACCGCTGTCACGATTCATTGGCCGGATAGAGTCGAGGACGAACAATCGCTTTTGTATGCGCTGGTTGTGCCAGTGCCTATAAAGCTCCGACTTCCGATAACGCGCATTAGGGTCCTTGGGTTGGCAATTGCGGACGCGGCTGGTCAGCTATTCAAAAGATTCGATAGCTCGGCTACGCTAAACTGCTGCTATGAGATGGGTACAGATTATCGGCGCCGAGCCTACGGCTTTGGGCTATCAGATGAAGGCCTCTACGCCTTAGTGTCTAGCATAGTACTTTCTCGATATGTCGGCCTAATAGAAATCACGTCTCCGGAAGGGCCGCTCTTCGACGTATTGCTTGACACGACCGAAACCGCTGCGAATCCCGCCGCGCTGGCCTGTATCCGTCGTGAGGTACTCCGGGACCGTGGTGTAGACGAGCTCAGATTCATTGCCACAAAACTGGGTGCACATTACATCGCCTAGCATATCGACAGTCGCTCATCGTCATTTGGCTTAATCAGTGGGCAAGCGGCTGTTCCATCAGCGTACCGTAAGCTGGTTTTGTTTCGTCACTTCAATTCTTGTCTTGAGTCAAAAGAATTTTCAGGTAATGCGCATCGTCCCATTCGCGTACTAGATACTCGCGGAAATCCTCGACTACGGAATTGATATCGCTTTTGTCCCAGAGGACCGGAGTCCGAGGTTGAAATGCGGAAAGCGAGACTGCCTTGGGGGTCTTTTCTCCAACTGCCGCAGCTAGTAGCTTGGCGAGCACATCCAGATCGGCGGCCGGCATTGTCAGCAGACACTCAGCCAATGTTTCGGTCGTCCTTGCGGCCAGGAGTTCTTGTGCCGGCTTCAAGTCGCGCGCCGATTCAAGTTTCTCGCGTATGCGGGGCGTCGACAGGAATTTCGCGAAGCGAAGCAGCGCGTCTTGTCCAACGGTTTGTAATTGAGCAACGGCCTCGCGCCGACGCTCGACCTCTTCCGCCAAGCGCCGGAAACTCAACTCGCGATTTTCGACTTCGTCGAGGACGGCCCCGCGCTCGCGGACCTCGCGCTCAGCGAGATCGCGATCCTCTGGCGAGCGGCGCAGCCGCGGCGGCCGCGTCGATGCACGTTCACGAAGCGTTCGAGCCGCCATCTTTGCTTCGGTTACCGTCGAGAGCTGCTCCAACACTCGAAGGGGATCGCCGCCGACGACACTGTTGGCGGCGGATTCCACGTCGGCCTGTGACGCCTGCAGCGCCATCAAATCGTCCAGGTAGGCAGGTACGTACGACTTTTCCAGTTTTTCGAGTCGCGACAGGAGCCGTGTCTGAACGGTGTCCGGGTTGATGATCAGGTCCGGAGCATTCTGAAGCTCTTTCTGGAGTTCTTCTTGAGCGCGCCCGATCTCGGGCGTCACCGCACCATCGGGCGGAAGAGGCGCATTGGCCAATCGCGCGGCACGCAAGAGAAGGGTACGCGTGTCGGTGAACCGTTCGCGCAGCTCCTTGAGCCGCCGCACATTTTCACGAAACGTCGTTAGATGCGACGACGTCAGCTCTTCTACACTGCCGACGCCGGCAGCGCGGACCACGGCCTTTGCGAATGCTTCAAACACTTCATCGTGTGAAAACGTCTCGGGTTTCTTCTCTTCTGCAAATTGCAGCCAAAAGAGCAGCAGGTCATCGAACGGGTTGTCGCGCTGTCGCTTTAGGATGCGGAACAGTTCCTTGAGATCGTCATCGCTCCGCTGAAGATCGCCAGGCTCCAGCCAATGATCGACCCACAACTCACGCAGAGCTTCCTCCCATGTCGGTTGATCGTACTTCGAACCCAGCGAACCGGGCGTCCGTTCGAGTACGGCTTCAAGATACGGCGCTATGAGATGCCAGGATTCAGGTGCCTTGGCCAGCTCGATTCGTTGAAGTCCGCGAAGCGTCTCCGGTTTGAAGTCGATGTTAGCGACCGTGGATCTGTCGATCCAAGCGCCTTTGCGGTCAATGATTCTGATCTGGCCCTGCTGCGCAAGGCAGAGCAGATAGACATCCACCATGCGACGGGTCAGCCCGGGCGACTCGTTCCCATCCTTCGGATCATAGCCGGTGAACCAGTTGTAAACCGTTCGAATGTCGAGGCCGGCGCCCCCGCGTTCTTCGACACGCTCACGGATCTGCTTGTAGGGCTCGGAGCGCGAGGGATTAAGCCGTCTCGGATCGGTTTCATCAGTAAGGCCGAGTGGGCCGGCAAAGTTCTCAACGGCGCTCCAGAGCTGATCGCCCTCGCTCACCGCTTTGCCCAGTTTGACGAGACCATTGATCAGCTTGATGGCGCCCTGCACATCGAACTTGCGATTGCCGAAGTCGATAGATTTCGAGGCGTAGCAGGTATCCATCGCTTTACGGGCCATCGCTTCGATTGCGCCGCGCACGCCGCCGACCGTCTCAATTTCAAGCGAAGTTCGGCAGGTCTTTGCGACGCCCCGAGCGTAGATCGACTGAATGATCGTAAAAGCCCGTGGCGCTTCGCGCCGAAAAGTCGTCCGGGCTTCTTTCGCAATTTTCATATCGCCCTCGCCGGCGACGTACAGATGCGCCATAACCGCTGCCAGAGTCGTACGTTCCTGTTCCGTAGGCTCAGCCGGAGCCCAGATGCACAGGCGCGGGTCCGCTGGCGGCCGGCGCTTGAGAAACGCATCAACGTCCTTTTCCGTCGCAGGGCGGGTAGCGACGAAAATGGTAAAATCGTCTTCGTTGCCGTGCGTGTCAATCTCGGGCGTCTGGACGTTGGGCAGGGTAAGATCCGCGCCGGTCACGCGGCCGGACCGTTCCTGTCCGTGCCACGTGACCTTGATTTGAACCTGACGCCCTTCTTCGGCAGTGAGGAAATCCGCAAGCGGCGACGATTCCTCGGCGTCGGAAAATCGAAGTACCTGGTCGAGATAGCGCAAAAATAACGGCCGGTCCGTCTTGAGCTTTTCGGTCGCCTGGAACACTAGGTCGTCGTACTGGCCGCTTTCTTTGGGTACGAACTCGTAGCGGCCCTCGCGCTGCCGTATCTGGTTGCGCAGCTTGGTTCGCATTTCATCGAGGAGAGTCTCGTAATGATCGAGCTGCGCCTGGAGTTGATCCTCGCCAGGCTTCAGGTCGCACACCGCGTCGAGGATTTGCTCTTTGGTCAATCCTGCCACGCCGGCGATGTGGTAGAGGAACAGCGTGTTTAGAATGCGCTCCGCGCGAGTGCGATTCTGCGGGCGGGCAAGCATACCATCGTTGATTCGTTTGAGGGTTGCCTGAGCAGCTTCGAGTGCGGGCACCGCCTCTCTGAATCGACTCCGGATGCTAATAGCGCCGGAGGCCGACGTGGAAGGCGTTTCGGCGTACGACATCAGATCGTCAAACACATTCCAAAGGGGGACGAGGTCTTTGTCCTGCTTCTGGATAGTGCGCTTGAGCGCGGTATGCAGGAACGCAATCGTTGAGCGCGTGCCGGTAAGCCTGGTCGAGATCGCCCTGATGATCTCGATCGACTCTGGCGGAAAAGGGAACGAGGCCTCGAAATCCTCGGCGCTGGTGTTTTTCACCCACGGGATGAGGCTCTTGTACCCCGAGTAGTAAACGGAAACGGCTTTGGAGTCGGTAATCGTCCGCGTCCGCTGGACCACGATATCCCGGAAGCGTTCGGCCTTATGTTCCAACAACTCCTCGCGCAGACGATCAGGGCCGATTATTTTTCGGGGATTCGTATGTTCCGACTGCGCGGCTACGATCGTCCAAATTGGCAGACCTTGGGATTTGGCGAGTTCGCTCGACAGGCTGAGCAGGCAGTCCTCATCTTCGGCAGTGAACTGCGAGCGGCGCAGATACTCGGACATCTCGTCGATCGCGATCAGAACTCCCTTGTAACCCGCCTCAAGAATGTCGCGCACCGCTCGGGACAAGCGCTCGCCGCGTTCCGTCGCGACCTTGGGCGCGAGGTTCTTGTACCGATAGAAAGCGCCCAGCACACGGCCTGCGTCTCGCTGAGATGCTGGCTCTTTCAGAGCCTGGATCAGCTCGTCGTACTGGTATTTTGGAAGGCCGCGCGTCAGCCTCTGGTCGGCCAGGAACGCGCGCAGGTCGTTTCGGAAGAGCCGTTCGTGCTCCTGAAGGAACAGCCGGGCCAGGTGTTCTTCGGGGTATACCGCAAGTGGTTTGCCCTGCAGAATGTCGAAAGTGGCTTGAGCCTCCTCCAGGACAAAGTCTTCGAGTTTGCGATCGTGGCCACCGCCGCTGCCTTCCAGCGAGAAGACGATCGGGAAAATCTTCTTGTTCTCGATTTTCTTCCGCCAAACGGAATCCAACCGTGCGCCTGGTCCGGCCTTTTTCTCTTCGTCTTCGCGCTGCTTTACGCGATCCCACGCGCGCGATCCGCCGAGCGCTATAACGGCGCTCGCTGCCAACAGATGCGACTTACCGACGCCGAATTCCGCCTGAATCCAGAAACCCTGTCCTTCGTCCTCCGCGATCCTCTGCAGGATATCGTTCAGAAAGCGGCGCACCGGATCGATGAAGAATTCGTCGAGCGTCTCAAGCCGTACCCGCCCTTTCTTTTTGGACTCCCGGCGCTCCGCGTCGCTCTTGCCTTCCCAAACGTGCTGAGTCAGCGAATAGACGCTATGGACCTCCTTCGGGACCTTGAGGATGTCCTTGAGCGGCGGGCGCGCCGCGAAATTTGAGAGACTCGACTGACTCATTCGTCCGAAGCCTCCTCGGCCTCTCCCAATTCCTCTTCAGCTTCCTGTCGAGCGCCGCCGCGGCGGGAGGAGCGCCGGCAGCGCTGGTACCATTCTTCGGCGTCGTAGCGATCGTCCTCGCCAAGCTGCGCGAGCTGCGCGGCGAGTCCGCCCTGCTCGAAAAGCACGACACCCTCGTCGGCAAAGCCGAACATAGCGCAATGTTTTATCCACGCGTGAAGCGTTTTCAGATCGGGACGGCGCTCCGGCGGAAAGTCACCTTCGCCTTTTATAAAGGACACGAACTGGCGGATGCGTCGGCCGATGCCGGTCTGACGGGCCGCGCGTAGCGAGGCGGCTTCGTTGTGGTCGGGCGCCCGGTAAAGCCATTTGTCGCCCTCGCGGAAGCGGACCAGGTATTCATCGATAAACTCGGCCAGGTTGCGCCGCGGCGTCGCTCCGGCCGCGCGGCCTTTCAGCCATCGCGTCAGGTAAAAGAACAGGCAGTCATAGAACTCGACGCCCTTGAGCCGTCCGGAAAGCTTGAAGGCTGCGACTTGCTTGGCGTCCTTTATGAGCGACCGTTTGATGAAGGACTCGATGTCGTTTTCGGCAGTGTCTTCATCGGCCAGATGCGGCGTCTTTAACACGATCTCCGCTGCGAACGTCGCCGGAACGCCCGCACAGCGCAGCCGGGCGAAGCGCACCAGCGCATCCCCGGCCCGCTCCTCGTTCCGGATATCGCCTTCGGAAAGGCTCTCGAATTCCTCCCTAAGGAACCAGCGGCCGGACTCTGAACGAAACGCAACCTCGCTGAGGATGTCGTCGAATCGATGCTCCGCCATCTGGCCACGCGTCAGCAGGCGTTTGAGCACCGTGTCCCAAAGCTTGTCACCGGTCTGACCGGCGGTCACGGAGAGTGTCTCGATGAGGATCTCGCGAACGCGGTCCGACACGAACCGGAGTTCGCCCTGCCCATTGTCGCCCCGTTCGCCGGGGCGCGGCTTGCGGCAATTTAGAACCAGATCAGACTTTACAACCTTCTCCGCAGTCATCTGGTTGCTGCTCTTTTGCTTTGGATCGAGAACGGTGACCGTGTGAATCTCAAACCCGGTGTCCAGCAGCATGTTCTGGACACGAGTCCACGTGCCGGGATCCGTGTCGTGATAGCAGAGCGAAAGCCACCGGCCGGGCTTGAGCGCTTCGTAGCAGCGCGCAAGCACGACTCGCAGATCGCTTTCCCAATCGTCAACTGACTTGTTTCGAAAAGGGTTTACGATGATTTCGTCCTTGAGCCACGAATCGTCGAAACCGAGCCATGACTCCCACACGAAGTTGAGCTCACCGTACTGGACACTGTCAACGTATGAGGGATCCGTAAACATGTAGTCCATTGTCACGGGCTGGAATACCGGAGCGTCCGTTGCATCTGCTACTGAAACGAGAACCGCATAACCCGCCACGGCGTCGCTCAAGGCAGCGTGAGACTGCTCAATCTTCCGCACTTTGTTCGGGAGGTGAGGAGACACGCTGCTATCACAAAAGATTTGGGGAAGATAATAAGTCCCCTTCATGATGTTGAGCGGAAACGATACGTTGGGCCTATACTGGTTCATTCGACTCAGGCCCATGCAGACGCCGGTGAATGCAAGCTGTAGCGTTTCAATTGACTGCTCTGCCTGACGTGTACGTCGCAGTGCGGCCATCCACGCGGCTAGCGCCCAGAGGTTGCGCTTGGTGTAAAGGTCAGCGACTTTAATCACGCCTTGCAGATCAAGGCGCCGCTTATGGCGAGTCTCCCAGCCAGCGATCATGTCGTTGGTCGGATACCGATGCGGGATCTCGGCTTTTTCGATCACCTCGATCTTCCCGAGGTCGTACTTATCGAAATACCGGCCCTTGCGCGACCTATGGTCTTCATCGTGCCGGCGCTCATCCGATTTCGGCTTGCATCCGTCAACGCAACTGTAGCGAACGAGGACCGGAACCGCGCCGAACTTCTTCGTGCGCGTCGAGATAACGAACTCGCGATGTGGATGGCCGTGGCTCGAGGCCAGGCAATGCAGACAGACCCGTTTTTTCTTTAGTTCCGTCTTTCCGGCTTTCTTGCCGCCGACCGGATAGGGGACCGGCTTTTCCGGGCAGTCGAACAGCGGCACCACCTGCGCGCAATTCGGGCATTGGAACCGCTCCGAATAAACCACGTACTCGGTGGTGGCCTCGCCCTCGCATCGGTCGCATCGCGTCTCGTAAAGCCAATCCAGTTCCTGCTCAAGGCTCGCGATATCCTTGCCGGTTATTTCCTTGAGCTTGCGCCGGAGATCAGCCGGATATGGTTCAGTCATCATCCGCTCGTATGCGGCGCGCAGCTCGTCCGGATCAACCGGATGGGTATAGCAATGCGAAATAAATGCGGCGGCTGGCGAAGCGTCGATCAGCACGCAAGGCCGGGCCTCCATCATCGCCGCAACTCCGGTCATCCCGGAGCCGGAGAAGCAATCGAGAACCAGGCCGGTTCCGGGCGGATAATATTTCTCCGGAAGGTAATGGCGGATGTACTCACGAATCGCCGCCCAATGTTTCTTCGACCAGTAGCTGTGCATATCGTAGATCGCCTTCGGCGGCGCGGCTTTATCGACAATCAAATCGCGATCGAAGGCGGGAACGTCGTAATTGTCCGTGGCAGGGTCGTAAGGCGTGGCGTGCGCCTTGATGAATTCCCCAAGACGCGGATTCGGCCCCGGCACAAAAGGCTCGTATTGGCGGGGGGCGGATTTGGCCGCCGCCTTGAGCTTTAGATTTTCTTGTGTTCCGGCTTTTGCGGTTGCTGACCTGATTGCCACGTCTTGTCTTCCCCTCAATCGGCGAGTTCGAAGACCCATCCCGAGTGCCGGAAGATCAACGGATCGGGAAACTCGCGCCGGGCCTGCGGGTCTTCGTCGAATATCCAGAGGCGGCCGTCGCGCATCGCGCCGGGCACAAGCAGGCATACGCGTTTGCCGTTGATCGCGACCTGACGGACCAGCGAGATGTCGTTATTGCCGATGTCGTAGGCGTAGAGCAACTCGAAGTCCGACAGCACAAGACCGACGACATCGGGCCTTTCAATCTGGCTTGTGATCAAGTCGCGGAAGGTTTCAGAAAGAAGCCGGCGCAACTGCTCGTCGTGATGGTTGTCGGCCAGAGCCCCCGCGCGCTCGTACTGCCCCTTTTGCTTCAAGTGTTCGAAAATTGTACGGTTGATGGAAAGATATTCGACGGTGCCGAGCCGATTGAAACTGCCAGCCCGCACCTGCTCGCGTAGCCGGGCTTGGAACGGCGCGAGCCGAGCGTAAGGCCCGAAAACGCAGTAGACATGCCGGTCGTGAGCGGAAATCGCGAACAGTGTGGCGAGGCGCTGGAGAATCTCGTTCGCCGGCAACGTCTGAATCTCCCCCTCCACGTCTCGTTACTCTCCTCCCTTTGGGAACAGCGCAGGCTGACGAAGTGATTCCGCCGTCCCAGAGCGGCGTTCGTTCGGTGTAGTTTCGGGCACGACCGGACGGCCGTTCGCGCAGGTTCCCAGAAGACGCTCCATCCGAGCGGCGCCGGAGTCAGCCAGGGTGAACTGATGGTACTGGTCGAGTTCCGAAACTTTCGAGACATGGCCGGCGTTCATCGCCGCTTGTAGGAGGCTGGGAAGGGCCGCGCGCGGCCAGAGCATCCCGCGGACTTCGGGCGTTGCCGCGAAAAGATCCACCCGCGTCATCGTGCGCCCCGGGAACATCCGAGCCAGCACGTATAGAAAAGCTTCGAATGGCGGCTCCGCCCGAAGCGGTATCAGGATCGCGGGTTTGGACGGCGCCAGCTTTCGGCATCGGCGCAGCGCCGTCACGATTGCCTGGGCGACGCGCTCGGCCTGCTTTCCTTCAAGCCGCGGACGTAAAAACGAAAGCAAAGCGGACCGGGGCGCTCCGGCTTCATCCTGCTCCGCGAGCCAGAGCGAGGCCGTGTCCTTGAGCAGAGGCACGGATTCGATCAGCTCGAAATACAAAATCTCTCGGCCGGTGCGCGAGTCGCCGAACTTCGCCAGTGCTCGCGCCAGGTCAATATTCATACGGCCATCGTGGGAGAACCGCTGGGCGATGTATTCCGCATAGCGGAATCGCGTAACGGCGCTGCTATGGTGCAGCTTGTCGGCGAGGTATGCGCGAAATTCGACTGACGTGGGGTGAGAGAGGGCGGCGGGGAGATGCTGAAGGCTCTCTTCGATCAAGGGATTATTGAAATACGTACGGCGCCAGCGCTGCGATATCGCCTTGGTCACAACAGAACCTCTGCAAGCGCCCGCTCGGCCTTCTCAACAAAACTCAACCGGACTCCCTCGACCAGTTGCGGCGGAAGTTCGCGCGTTTCGGGTTCGTTTTCCTTGGGAACGATGATCACACGCGCGCCGGCGTGGCGCGCGGCCGCGATCTTCTGGGCGATGCCGCCGACGGCGAGGATGTTTCCGTGGAGGGTTATCTCGCCGGTGATGGCTACGTCGTTTCGCACTTTTCGCTGCGTCAGTGCCGAGACGATGCCAACAGCAAAAGCCAAACCGGCCGAAGGCCCTTCCTTGGGTACGGCGCCTTGCAAGGCAAGAATCGAAAGGTCGTAGCCGTCCTTGAACTCGGAGACGATCTGGAACGCCTTCCGCCGGTGCGAGACAAAATCGTAGGCGGCTTTGACAGACTCTTTCATGGCCTTGCCCATTGAGCCAAGCCGATGCAGTGCTCCGTGGCCCTTCTGCGCCACCACTTCAATCAACTGAAGGGTGCCGGCTCCGTCGTCCGCGACGGCGAGGCCTACCACTACCCCGACCTCAGGCTCGCTGGGCAGGTGAAGGGCCCGGCGGCGGGCGCGTTCAGGCGGCGCGCCGGAGCCTGCCTTGCCGTCGATCTCGTATTCAATTGTGTAAGTGGGGTATTCTCCCGGCGCCAAAACGCCCAGCTGATCCTTGATCCGCTGGCGGCATTCGACGGCTAGCTGGACATACTGGGCCAGCTCCTCGTCGGTCGCCTTGCCGTCCGGATGCAAAAGCTTCATGACGCCGCGGACAATGCGTTGAATCGCCTCGATATCGCGGCCCTTGGCATTGCGCAGGCGAAACCTCTGCGCTGGATCGCTCGGCAACAGGGTGCCGCGGAGCAAATGAAGGAGTTCTGCGAAATAGTCGAGCGTGAAGCCCCACCCGTCGGCAAAGCTGCGATCGGTGAGCTTCGGCATTTCCCAGCCGGGGAGAAAAGCGTGAATGCGCTCGAACAGCGCAGTGTCAACCATCTCCTCCGGAAGCGGCTCAAAGAGATGTTCGTACTTTTCGTGCGGGAGACTGCCGAGCACGTCAAGGTTGCCAACGAATGCGACAGATGCCTCGCCTTTGACATTGAATCGGCCGAGGCTGAAGTTGCCGTATTCGAGATAGTCCTTGAATATCGAGATCGTCGCCAGAGGATCCTTGAATTCGGTGTTCGCGATTTCATCGAAGACGAGCGTGTCGAATTGGGCGACCAGGCCGGGCTTGCCGTTTCCAGCGTGCACGAATAGCGCGGCGGGCGTCGCGCGTCCGCCGGAGAGCATGTAGGTGTAATAGGACAAATTTTTGTAGACGTAGCTCTTTCCGGTCTCGCGCGGTCCCAGCTCGATCGTATTGACCATCCGCTCCGCCATCGGCACCAGGCGCAAGACCGCAAGCAGCTTCTGCCGCGTGGTCAGCACCTCGGGATTGAGACCGATGGTGTTAACGATCAGATCGAGCCATTCATCACGCGAGAAGGCGGCACGCTTCTGAAGGTACTCGTTGAGATCGATCTTACCGTGCTGGAATGGCGTGAAATCGGCGAGAGTGAGCGGAGTAATTTTCTTCTTCCAGACCTGCGCCTCGTCATAAGCGAGTTCGGCAATACCCCACATGCCGCCCATCAGGCGGGGGTATTTGTTGACCAGATTCTCATCGATGTGGATATGGCGCTCATTCAGTGCAGCCAGAGATGCCCAGTATTTGTCCTCGGTGACCTCAAGGCGCACTTCGACGCGTGCGATCAGATCGAGCCGGCGGCGCTGCTTCAGTTGATGGAGGATGCGGGGCGCGTCAGCGGGCGAGGCATAGTTTTCGGCAAGCTTGCGCCGTACGCGGCCGATCTCGGCATCGAAGTCAATGCCGGGACAGAACTGGTTGATCAGGTATTCGATTACGTAGCGCGGAAACTCCTTGAGATCGCTTAAACGGGTGCGGCGTTTCTCGACCACCAGGCTGCCGAAAATCTCGCGTGGCTTTTCTCCCGCACCCATCACTCGTCTCCAAACAACTTGAGTAGCTTGGCTTTGGCGACCGTCTCGCTGTCCACCGATCGCGCGGCACGCAGGACCTCCACCTCGCCCTGGCACTGGCCGACCTTAGCGCCGCCAAGCCACGCTGTCACAGTGATTCGTTGCCCGCCGGGAGCGGTGGGCGCGAATTCCAGGCGAACGACCTTCGGAATTGAACTGACTTCACCGACCGTCGCGCTCTCGATGGCTTCGTTGTCGCTCGTTACCAACAAGGGAGACGCCAGCGTACCATCGGCCGAGACGCTGACCTCAATGAAACTGGGTTCGCCAACACGCACAGCCTCGCACGCGACGAACGAGAGCCTGACGTTCACTCTAGCCTTCCGATGACGCAGACACGCCAGCGGAACGACCACTTCAAACATGCTGAGACCGCCGTGACGGTACGTTGCTGTTGGCTGGAAACGTCCGCCAGAACGCGAAGCGTCGTAGAGAGCGTAGCCTGGACGCGGAAAGAGCCACCAACCTGGCCGGTTATGCCGCAGAACCTGGGCCGGAATCTGAAACAAAGCGCTGGCCCATTTGCCCTCGACGCGCTTCGCAGAATAGGCAGAGCGATAACCAACGTCTTGCGCGCCGTCGAGATTTACACGCGCTCCCTGAGACTGGAGTATGTGTCCGTGATCCGCCGTTACAAACACGAGGCAATCAGGCTCCACTTCCGCGAGCAGCGCTTGCACTTCTCTGATGAGCGGTCGTTGGGCTTCCTGTAGGGTATGGGGGTCCCAATCGACTTCGTGCGACAGTGCGTCGGGGAAATCGAAGACTGCAGCCCAGGTTTTGTCTTTATCGCCACGGCTCCGGACGCCGAATACCATGCCCTGCCTCTTGTGTGGAACCTCCTCGAACGTAACCTGATGGCCGTGGGTGCGCTTGAGTAATTCCGCGAACAGGTCGGACTCTTTGCCCGAAGGGGGTAGAAGCGCCGGCGGTTGCCCCGCAAAGAACGCGCGCCGCGAGAATTCCGTCATCGAGGGCAGAACTGCGAAACCAATTTGTTCGTCGCAAGCGTACTCGTGCTCCAGTGCGGGCCGTAGGAGTTCGCGCCAAATGTCGAACCGCATGCTATCAACCACAAGCACGAGCGCCTCGCTTAGCTTGCCGTCGACGTTGCGCCGCCTTGGAGCAATAAAATCCGCGTAGAACTTATCGGTCTGAAGTATCTCCTCGGGGACCATTTCGCCAAAGCGGGATTCGAGAAGCCGCCCGAAGCGCAGATCAAGGTCATCTCGGAGTCTTCCGGCAAGCACGATAAGGTCGCGGCACTCGCGGACCTCCTTGTTCCACCGATCTTCAAAGCCGGGCACCAAACTCCATTTTCGCCGCGCTGGCCCTTCGATGTCGGCGATCAGCCTCTGAAGACGACCCACAATGCGGTCCGATCGGTAGAATCGCTGGTCCACGAAGACGTTCAAGAGATCGCGGCTGGATATTTCCTTGTCCGGTCGGAGCTTCAAGCTCTCAATCGGTCGCTTCGCCTCTTGGACGAGCTTATGTAGCACAGCCTTGAACTGTCGAAATTCCGGCACAAGATGGCCGAGCTCGAAGCTCGCTTCGGCCGTCGCATCAGCGACGCCTCGAGCGGGCTGCAGTTCAAAGGGAGCAAGCGAGCGCAGCCGTTGAGACATCTGCTCGTCCTGCACAAACTTTCGCGCTTGGTCGGGCTCGTCCAGTCTCAGGACGGAGCGCAAATGGGCCAGGAATTGATCCGTGCAGAGCTCTTCAAAGCGTGGAATCTCGTCATCGACGAACCAAGATGGAACTTCCTTCTGAATCGGAAGGCGAGCGTCGCGGTAACGCGCGAGAGTCGGCGAAAGAAACTCAAGATAATGCCCCGCAGTATCTGGGAAGTGCTGCTGCAAAACCAGAAGCGAGATCACGGCCGTCCGGGCTAGGCCTGCGTTCGATCCGAACAGATCGCCCAATGGAATTGGCAGCTCGCACAATTTGGCGCGAAGGACACTAAGCTCGCGTTCGTTGAAAAACTCACGAAAGCGGTCCCAACTTTCATGGAAGCCGATCCAGAGCGCGTCGTAGGGGCTCGTCAGATCGAACAGGTCTATCTCAAAGAGGGCGCTTGCACCCACGACGATCAGGTCTTCATCGGTGATTGTGCGCCCGCTTCGGCGAAAGGTTTCGAACGCGCGGATAAAGGGTGCCGGGCTCTCGCGGGCAAGCTTCTCATACGGGAAGATGTTGACCTGAGAGGGCCAGTTACCATACCCGCTCACAGCGGTCAGAAAACTCTGCACCGTAAGCCGCCGGCGCGCGTCAGTCGCGACCTGCCGGAGCCAGTCGGGGGCGGCTAAGGGCAGCAAATCGATGGACTTGGCGTCACGGGGCAGCTCGTTGTCGTCCCGCACCGTGTAAGAGCGATCGATTATCACCAAACGCGAACGACTGACCAGCGGATCAAGCTCATTTAATCGTTCGCGCAGCCGGAAGGCGTTGTCTGCCCTGACAATGCTAGTGCCGACGCTCGCCAAGCGCTTTTCAAGGTCCAATATCGCTTCGTCCGTCAGAAGACGGTACGGGTCTTCGATCCAAACGATCGTTTCTCGATCGCTCAGATTCTCGACTTGGCTCCCAGCCCATTCGGACGCTTTCATGGCGTAACCATAACGTGCGGCGGAAAAGTCCATTGAACCCGCACCCGCCAGGCCGACAACTCGGTTACAAGCCCAACGCGGCCGATGAAAAACACCCTCATCGACCTTCAGGCTCCTCATTCGGTCGCTCAAGCTCATGCTTCAATCGTTCGGCTACGAACATCTTGAGCAGCGATTGGTAGGGCACGTCGCGCTTGTTCGCCAGTAGCTTCAACCGAGCAAGCATGGGCTTGGGCAGCCTAAGTGAGATCGTTTGCGATGACGGTCTCAGGTTCGGCAGGGTCGTGCGCTTGGCCTTGCGCCAGTCGATGAACTCGGTCGAATCGTGATTCGCCCAGAACTCGCGTTCGGCGTCCTCATTTTTGAATCGCGGTATCGGCTTTTTCATGATTCTTTGTAGAGCTTCCGCTCTTTTCGGCTCATGTCACGAGCCGAAATCACGCGAATTCGCCGCGCCCGGAGAGTGAAGACCACGAAAAGCCGCCGACCAGCATCCGTCTCCCCCAGCACATAAAAGCGCTCTTCGCGGTCAGAATGCTTCTCGTCCTCGCCGACGATCAGCGGACCGTTGAAGAACACCTCTTCGCACTCGGTTGGCGCCACGCCATGACGCTCCCAGATCTTCGTCGAGTTTCCGGCGTCCCATTGAAAGCCCTCGCACTCGCTCAGTCTCTCGTCCCACCCCATTCCAAAAAACCAGTGTATATTATGTGAACATACATCGGAAGAGGCGGGAAATCCCTTTACCAACAGCGGCGAAACGCCCACCGCTCCGCCTTGCGCGGCATCCGCTCAAGGCCGCCGCGCCATCCCTGGGCGGGACCGCTGACGCTTGTCACGGCGGCCTTGAATGGCTCCGCCGCGCTCGTGGGTAGCTCCGCTGCGCTCCGCATCGAGATCTTTCCACCCTCCCACTCTCAGTCCGGGTTGAAGAGCGGGAGGGCGGAAAAAGGTTCGGGTTTTTACGAACCAAGCCGCGCCCTGTCCCTACGGGAAAGCGGGCGCCGGAAAGGAGCGGAGCGACAATGAACACCTACGAAATCGTCACCGAGCGGATCATCCAATTGCTGGAGCGGGGCGTGATTCCGTGGAGACGGCCGTGGAGCGCCGGCGGAGCGCCGCGTAACCTGGTTTCGAAGAAGATCTATCGTGGCGTCAATTTCTTCCTGTTGTCGGCGACCAAGTATGTCTCGCCCTACTGGCTGACGTTCAGGCAGGCCAACGAACTTGGCGGAGCGGTGCGCAAAGGCGAGCATGGGCAGATTGTCATCTTTTGGAAGGTCGATCAGGGTGCGGACTCGGAGAGCGACGCCGACCCGGAAAACATCGACGAATGCGAGAAATCGCGCCGCCGGTTCGTTCTGCGATTCTACCGGGTTTTTAATGCGGAGCAGTGCGAACTGCCGCAAGCTGTCCTCGACAAGCTGCCGAAGATCGAAACCTACCAGCACGATCCGATCGAGGCGGCCGAACGAATCATCGCCAACATGCCCAACCCGCCCGCGCTTGAGTACGGCGGAACGAAGGCCTTCTACAGCCCGGCCGCGGATCGGATCACGCTGCCGCCGCGCGAGTTGTTTATCAGCGCCGAGGAGCATTTCGGGAGTTGGGCGCACGAGGCATCCCACAGCACAGGGCACCCCAAGCGACTTAACCGCGAGTCGATCGCGGAAGCGGCGTCGTTTGGTTCGGCAACGTACGGGAGGGAAGAGCTGGTTGCGGAGCTTTCAGCGGCGTATCTTTGCGCCGAAGCGGGAATTTCGCCGGCGGTCATCGAGAACGAAGCGGCCTATATTCAGGGCTGGTTGTCGAAATTGAAGAGCGAGAAGCGGCTGATCGTGATCGCCGCCGCTAAGGCGCAAAAAGCCGCCGATTATATCCTTGGCCGATCCTCCACTGAATGAATCTCGCGCGGCGGCCGAGCGCTTAGCTCGGCCGCCGCCATCCCCTACGATTCTCCAGGTTCGCCGGCTCGCCGCCGAAGCGAGGTCGCGGCTGACTTTCGCAATTGCGCAACTTGAGCCAGAATAGCGGTACGCGAACGCGACCCCGGCGCAGTTCGCCGGCAACCGCCGTTCGCGACGAAAGCAAGGAGCGCGGAACCAACTCGAAGACTATGCGCAGATCGAATGATGCCGTCGAACTCCCGCGGCTGGCCGCGGCGGGCGGCAAGGCGAGCGGAGGAGGAAGCCTGGCGCCGCGATGAAGACGCTGGGGCAATTCCTGACCGAGAGACGCAAGGCGCGGGGGCTCAGCCAGAAGGAAATGGCGGCGCTGATCAAGAATCGCGACGGCAAGCCGCTTTCCGCGGCCTACCTGAACCACCTCGAACACGACCACGGGAAACCGCCCGACTACCTGCTCGACCAGCTGGCCGAGGTGCTCAAGGTGGAGCGCGACGTGCTGTATTTCTGGGCGCGGCGGATTCCGGCCGACATCCAGCCCAGCGAGACGGACGCGGAGCAGGTGGCCGCCGCCTACCGGGTCTTTCGGCGCGCGCTGAAAAGTCCAGGAGGGGGGAAAGGCGGGAAGAAGTCATGAAGATGATTCCGGACAAGAGCGGGCGCTTTCCCGAGCGTCCGTTCTATGAGACCGAGGAGCTCGAAGAGGAATGCGAGCGGATCATCGAGTCGTTCCTGATGAGCCGCTATGGGCAGTACGCGATTCCGGTTCCGACCGCGGCGCTGGTGGAGCTGCTGGAGCGGGAAACGGAGCAGGTCGACCTTTACTGCGACCTGAGCGGCGAGGGGGAGGAAGTGCATGGCGTCACCGAATTCTTCCCCGGCCGCAAGCCCAGGGTGAGCATCGCGCGCGAACTCTCCTACCAGCACTGGCGCGAGCACCGCAAGCGTAGCACCCTGCCCCATGAATACGGCCATGTACACTGGCACACGTGGCTCTTCGACCGCTACCGCAGTCGGCAGGAGCGGCACAAGTGCCTGCGCGGGCAGATCACGCCGGGCGACGGGGTCTACTGGATGGAGTGGCTGGCGGGATACGTGTCGGGGGCGATGCTGATGCCGCGCAGCCGCCTGCAACTGCATGTCGGGGCGTTTTGCGCCGAGCAGGGCGTGAGCGGGCCGTTTGACCTGGAGTCGATCGAGGGGCGGCTGCTGATCGAGCGCACGGGCGAGCTGTTCAACGCGTCGGCGGAGGCGGCGGCGATGCGGTTGCGCCAGCTCGGGCAGCTGTGCGATGCGAGCTCGTAGCACGAGGCGGTCGGTTTTCGAGCGTGATCGCCCTGCAGCAATCAGTACACGATTCGCCCAGGCGACGGATTATCAACAGTAAGCGGGCGCACACTGTCCGCCGCATACGGCGCGAACTTTATCAGGGTGCCCTGTGCAAACCTTTCTTGATCCACAATTCCTGAACCGTCTTTTCCGCATCTTGTAGGCTATTCCGTGCGTTAACTGCGGTTAGGATGTCGAGAACCGCCGCAAGAACAGCAGACACGGAACCAGCGGGAACTGGGTGGGTCACCCAGAAACTGCCGAGGTGTCCACCCATAACGCTCGCGTCGTAAACGGCCACTGTGTATTGGATATCACCGGCAGAGGTGGTCCTATGCGTAAGATTCACTAGGACTGCCATCGAGTTATCGCCTCCAAACTAATTCATTTTTTAACAGGACGAATGATGCTCCTGATATCGTGCGAACGCAATTCTGCACTCTAAAAGTCTCCCAGCGTTTTTGAATTCCGTGGGCAGGGTCAACACCGTTCGGATGTCTACTTCTGACAGAAACCGTGGGGGCGCTTGACAGGTGCCTTTTTTTCCTATATCGATTTCTTAATCACGAAATCGCGCACTCGGTTAAGGATTGGATGCGCGGGATTTCGGAGCGAGGAAGCGGGAGCTAGTCGGTCATGTCGCGAAGCCACGATGAGTTCCTGTGGCGACGAGCCGCGGAACTGCTGGAAGTCGAGAGGCTGCTCGAAGGTAAGCCCCAGGAGCTGTCGGGCAACTACGACGGCGCCACTGGCGCCTGCCCTTTGTTTGCGGACTTCGGCGCGGGCGGCATGCGGGAGCTGGGGGTCAGATTGCCGGCGGCGCGGGTGGAGGCGGCGATCCGGTTTCTCGCGGCGGCCAACGGCAAGACGATCGAGGCCAGCGCTCCCTTCCTGAATCTGATCCTGCCCAACGGCGCGCGCTTTTCGGCCTGCCTGCCGCCGGCGTCGGAGGGACCCACCTTTTCCATCCGCTTGCACTGGCGGGCGGTAAGGCCGCTGGCGGACTTCATTGAAGCGCCGTGGCAACTGGCGGTGATCGACGACGCCATCCGGCGGCGCGACAACATCGTCGCGATCGGCAGGACCAGCGCCGGCAAGACCACGCTGCTCAACGCGTTGATTGCGCGAGTGTTGGAACTCTTCCTCGACGAACGGCTGGGAATCATCGAGGACGAACCGGAGCTTCGGATAAACGCCAACAACGCGATTCGCCGAATTGCGCGCGGCGGCGCCGACATGCGCCGGCACGTGCGCGAGATGCTGCGCATGCGGCCCGACCGCATCATCGTCGGCGAGGTGCGCGGCGGCGAGGCGCTCGACCTGCTCAAGGCCTGGAACACGGGCCACTCGGGCGGCTTCACCACGATTCACGCCAACAGCGCCCGCGCCGCGTTGCTCAGGCTGGAGGGGCTGAGCGAGGAGGCGGGCGTTCCGGCCAATCCGAGGCTCATCGCCGAGAGCGTCAATCTGTTGATTTTCATCTCCCGCCGTCCGGACGGCGCACGCAGGATTGCGGAGATCGTGCGGGTGGAGGGCTGCGCCCCGGACGGCGGCTACCAAACGAGGGAGATATGCGGAACCTGACGGCCATTAGAGCGATCAGAGCGATCTGCGGTCCGGTTGCGGGGCTTTCAGCAGGGTATTTGGCGCTCCATTGGTTTCCATTGCATCCGCCGGACTCGCACGCCCGAGGCCTCTACTACGATTCGCTGTTTCTTGCGGCGGGGCTGCTGGCGCTGGTCAGAAAACCGGGTGCGCCCTATGTGCTGCTCCCGATGCTGATCGCGAGCGCGCTGGCGTGGATGTGGGGCGGCAAGTGCGAACGGAAAGCGGATCGGAGCGACCGTGATTCCGTAGAGAGAGACCAATGACCGCAACAGTGCCAGCGTATTTTCTGATCATGTTGGGCGCCTCGCTTCATGGCGCGCCGCTGCTGATCCTGACGGCCCTGGTTCTGGCCGTCTGGCTTACGACGGTGTTGAACGACGGCTCTTCCGCGCTGACGGCGCTGCTTACCGCCGCGCTGCTGCTGATGTTCGCGATCCAACTGGCGCTGCTGCTGGCGCCGAGGTTTCGAAGAGGAGGTTTCGGGTCATGCGCAAATCGATCGTTATCGCTTCGTTGCTGCTGCTGAAGGCGGTTCCGGCCTTCGCCTACACGCCGACGGGACTGCCGTGGGACGGGCCATTGACGATGCTGATCAACGGCATGCAGGGCAGCCTCGCCCACGCGATGCTGGCGGTCGGGATCATCGTCGCCGGCATTGGCTGGACCTTCTGGCAGGAGTTCGGTCCGGCGGCCAAGGCGCTAGTCGGGGTAATCGCCGGCGGCGCGCTGGCCGGAGCGGCGCTGGAGATCATGACCTATCTGGGTCTGGCGGCGGTGATTCACTGATGCGCGCGCGGATTCATCAGTCGATGACAAGAGCGCCGCTTTTGGGCGGCGGTCATCCGCGCCTGACCGTCATCAACGCGGTGCTGGCGCTGGCGATTCTCTCCACCGGCCTTCACTGGTGGACGCTGGCGCTGGCCATCGGCGTTGGCCTGGGCGTGCAGTGGGCGCTCAGAGCGGCGGCCAAGCGCCATCCGGAATGGCCGGTCGTCTATCTGCGCCATCTGCGCGAGCCGGCGATCCGAAGGGCGCACGGGCGGGCGTGGGGCGTTCCCGAAAAACCCAGGCCGACGGTGCCGCCATTGCCGAGGTGGACGCCATGAGTCTCTGGAAATCGAATATCGATCATTCGCTGGCCGATCTGGCGCAGGTAGGCGGCTTCACGGCGGAGGGCGAGGCGTTCCTGAAGCCGGGCGGCCTGATGGTCGCGTGGGAGATTCGCCACGACGACTTCGAGTCGCTGGCGGCCGAGGAGGTGGACGCCATCTGCGAGCGTTTCGAGGGAGCGCTCGGGCAGTTGGGCGACATGGACATGCTGCACGTCGTCCATCACCGGCTGCCGGCGCCGAACTATCCGCAGCGCGAGTTTCCCACCCGAGCGGCGGCGCTGGTCGACGCCGAGCGGCGGGCGGCGTTTGGCGCCGAACGCTACTGGATCACAAAAACCCGAATCTACCTGAGCCACTACTTCCCGCCCGACGCCAGGGCGCGGCTGTCGTCGGCGTTCTTCGCGGGCAGCGGAGCCTCTGGAGACTCGGCAAGCTGGCAGCACGAGATCGAGCGCTTCCGCGAGCGGACGCGCGCCTTCGGCGATGCGCTCTCGGGTGTAGCGAGGGTACGCCGGCTCAACTCCGCCGAGATGTTCCACGATCTGCATCTGTGTCTCACCGGGCTGGAGCATCCGATCGCGTTACCGTCGGTTCCGGTGCACCTCGACGAGGCGCTGGCGGATCAGAACTTCTTCGGCGGCCTCTATCCGCGCGTGGGGCAGCTTAATATCCGGCCGGTCGCAATCAACGGCTATCCCGCCGAGACCATCCCGCAACTGCTCTGGTTCATGTTCCATGAGCGTGGCCGCATGCGCCTTACGCTGCGCTGGATTCCGCTCGATGCGGTCACCAGCCAGCGCCACGGCAATCAGGTGCGTGGCCAGTGGGCCAGACGCCGCCAAGGGCTGCTGCAGATCATTTTGGCGGCGATGAACGTGCCGCGCACGCGCGCCAACCGCCACGCCGACGAGATGGTGACTGACGCCGAGGAGGTGATCGCGCGGGCCGCCGGTGGTACGCCATTCGGCTTTCTGAGTCTGTGGGCATTCATCTTCGACGAGGATACCGGACGGGCCGATCTGCGGGCGCGCGAATTGGTCAGGCGGCTGCAGAACGCCGGAGTCGGCGCGCGGGTCGAAGACGTGAACGCGGTCGAGGCCTTCAAAGGCTCGCAGCCGGGCAACGGCTGGTCGGACGTGACGCGGCCATTGGTTAGCGGCATCAACTTCGCTCATCTGGCGCTGGCGAGCGAGCCGTGGCCGGGAACTCCGACTATCGATTCGCCGCACTTTGCTCCGGATACGCCCGCGCCGCTGGTCTGCTGTTCGTCGGGCCATGCGCCCTTCTGGCTTCCGCCCCATTCGGGCGGCGGCGTGCTCCATATGCTGATCGTCGGTCCCACCGGCGCGGGCAAGTCGGTCCTGCTCGCCTTGATGGCGATGGCCTGGACCGGGCTTCCGGGCGCGCGGGTGAGATGGATCGACCTCGACTATTCGTCGTTCGCCGCCGCGCACGCGCTTGAAGCCGACTACCGCGAACTCGGCAACGAGGGAACGCCCGCGCTGTGTCCGCTTGAGCACGCGGGAACGCTGGATGAGGACGAATTCCTGCTGGCGTTCTTCACCCGCCTGTTCGCGCGCTGGCAAACCTCGCTCAGTGCCGAGCAACAGGAGGAGCTGGCGCATTCGATCGGTTTGGGAGCGGGCCAGGAGCTCCGGCGCATCCGCCATCTGGCGGGACTGATTCAGGACCTCGCGCTGCGGCGCATCCTGAACCAGTACACGGACGCGGGTCCGTGGGGCCACATCTTCGACGGCGAGCCGGGCAGCAATCGTGATTCCCAGGTACGCGTTTACGAGACGCGGGGGCTGATGGCGCTGGGCGAGCGCGCCGCCGCGCCGGCGCTGGAGTGGCTGCTCCATGACGTCGAACGCGAGTGCGCGGGCGCGCCGACATTGATCTTTGTCGATGAGGCGTGGCGGCTGCTCAACGATCCGGTTTCAGCCGACTGGTTTTATGCCGCGCTCAGAACGCTGCGCAAGCGCAACGCCGGCATCGTGATGGCGACGCAGAGCGTGACCGAGATCGCGGCGTCGCCCTACCGCAATCTTTTGCTGGAGAGCTGCCCGGCGAAGATCTTCCTGCCCAACCCCGAGGCGCGCGGCGAGCACGTCCGCGACTCCTACCAGAAGCTCGGTCTGACGCGCCGGCAGATCGAGATCATCGCGCGGGCCGCGCCGCGCTCGCAGTACTACTACACCGCGCCGCTCGGCAGCCGCCTGTTCAACCTCGATCTGGGGCCGATCGCGCTGGCGTTGTGCGGTGCCACCGGCCATCCCGACTTGCGCCGCGCCCGAGAGCTGCTGGCGCGGGGCGGACAGTTTCTCGAAGCGTGGCTGGCCGAACGCGGCGTCGGCGACCTCGCCGCGCGGCTTGGGTCGCGGACTCCAGCTTCAGACAGGTTTCCTTTGTTTCTCAACGGAGGGGCAGCGAAGGAGGAACGCGCGTGAACATCTTATTTATCCCGCCCATTGGGCGGCGCGGAATTGTGGCGGCCTCGTTGGTCATCGGCCTCATGTTGATCGGTACGCGCCCTGCGCTGGCGCAGTTCGGCGGCTCATGCGGCTGTCCGGTGATCGTGAGCGACCCGCAGATGTACGGCCGCCAAGGCGAGCAGCTCGCGCAGGAGGGCCGCATCGCCGACCTCGCGGCGCAGAACACCACCACCGGCGATGCTGGCCTCTGGCAGTCGCAGCTCGGCTTCCTGAACAGCCTCGGCGGCGCGATGAGCGAATCCGGCGGGCTCTGTTACGCGGCGCCCAACGCGGCGCAGCAGTTCAAGGCGGACTTTCCGGGAGCGGCGGCGCCGCCGGTCAACGCCGCGCAACAGATGCGGCAGCTTGCCGCGCTCACGCTCGGCACGCTGGGCGGGGCGCTCACGGTCGCGCAGCGGCAGGCGGCGCACTTCCAGTACGAAGATCAACAGCTCGCGGCGCTCGAATCGAGAAACGCATCGGTCAGCGGACGCCTTCAGGCGGCGCAGGTGACCAACGAAATCCTGCTGGCGCAGGCCCAGCAGCTTCAGCTCATCCGCCAACTGCTGATCACGCTGATCAACGCCGAGGCGGTCGATCGCGGCGCGCGCCTCAGCACCGACGCGCAGGGCGTCGCGCAGGCGAGCCAGTTCCTTAGCGCTGGAGGCGTCGAGCCATGAAGAAACCCGTTGCAATCGCGCTTACGGCGCTGGCGCTGGCCGCGTGCAAACCGCGCCCCGGCGCGGCGCCGGCGGTAAACCAGGACGCCATCAAGGCGCTGGGCGGCACCGTGCCCGAGCCGAGCTTCGATCGCGCCTACTGGTTGAAGCGGCACGACGCCAGTACGCCCGAGTGGCAAGAGGCGAAACGGCTCTGCGGGCAGACCGTGCTCGCGAATTATCCCAACTGCCTACCGGTCAACGACATCGTGCAGGCCGATCAACGCAAGAAAGCCGAGGAAGGAAACCGAGCCGCAGCCAAGAACGACGAAATGTTCCGTCGCGGCTACCAATACGATTTCGCCCGAAAAGAGTGGCTGCCGTTCCGCGAAATGCAGGCCGCCGGATGCATTTACACCTATCCGGTGGTCGGGCGCATGACATGGCAATGTCCGTCCGGCTTCGCGGTTCCAACGGGAATTTCCGATCCGAAGTTCAGCAAGGAGGGACAGTGAAATGCCACCGACTCAGTTCGGCGTCTTTCAGGACGTACTCACCCAATTCCAAATGGTCACAGCTACCTGGCTGGGCGGACTCTATCAGATCGGCACGAGTCTCTTTTACATGCTTGCGACGATCGAGCTGATTCTGGTCGGGATAACCGGTACGCTGCGGCGCGACTTCGACCAGCTTGCGATCGATCTGGTCCGCACCATCGCCGGCGTGATGGCGATGTTCACGCTGTTCAAGTACGGGCCGGACTGGCTGCAGAACGGAGTGATCCTGAGCTTCACCGGCTGGGCGTCGGTCGCGGGGCATGTGCCGGCGAGCGCGATGACTCCCGGCGGCGTGATGGTACAGGGCTTCAACCTCGCGCTCATCCTGCTGCAGGCGATCGCGTCGGGATGGACGGTCTTCCATCCGAGCGCGACGCTGAATGCGCTTCTGCTTTTGTTTTCGGCAATCGTCATTCTGATCTGCTTTGCGATTATCGCCTGCATCCTGCTGGAGGCGCTGGTCGAGGGTTATGTCGCGTGCGTCGCCGGCACGGCGCTGGTCGCCACGTCCGGAACGCGATTCACCTGGCGCTTCGGCGAGGGCTACTTTGGCTGGGCGCTGGGGGTCGCCGTCCGGCTCTTCTTTCTCTACCTGATGGTCGGCGTCGGGACGCAGCTTGCCAATCAATGGGCCATCGACAGCACGAAGAACGCGGGCCAGTTGATGACCAACTGGTACTTCGGCATCGAGGCGGCGGTCGAGGCCTTCCTGCTGGCGGTGATCACGGCGCGGATTCCGACCAAGGCGGCGCAGATCGTCGATCACACGGTCAGCTCGACGCTGGGCGACATCATTCTGGGCATGACGCTGAGCGGCGCGATCCGGGACGGCGTCAAAGCCATTCCCAAGGCGCTTGAGGTAAGCGGCAAGCTGGGCGGCCAGGCCTTCAACGGCGTGCTCAATCTGGCCGACGAGGGCGCCACCCGCGCGATGCGGATGTGGGACAAGATCCGCAACGACCAGCTCAAGCCGCCGGCCCCGCCCACCGCGGATGACCTTGATCCCAAGCGGACTACATCTCTCGGACCGCGCGCCGAGAAGACCCGGCCGTTCAACCGGCCGGTGCAGTTCGGCCAGGCGGCGCCGGCGACCAACCGTCTGAATGGCGGCGGCAAGAGCACCAAGAAGTTTTAGCGCGGAGCAGGAAGATGTCGCTCACCTCTACTTTCAGCGCGAATCCTGAAAGTCCATATCTGGCGGCGTCGGCCGCGCTGCGCTCCGAATACGAGCGGCTGGCCGGCAGCAACCGGACGCTGCGCCACAGCCTGATCGCGGTCGCCGCGGCGCTGGCGCTCACCTCGGCGCTGAGCCTCTATCTCGCCCGCAAGCCGCATGTCGTGCCCTACGTGGTCGAAATCGACAAGGCGAGCGAGATCGTCGGCGTCGCGCAACCCTTTGCCGCCAACGCAAACACAGGCGAGGCCGTAATCCGCTTCGAGTTGGCGCGCTTCATTACGGATGCGCGTTCGGTGCTGGCGGACGGCGCCGCTGAGAAGGCCGCGCTGCATCGGGTCTATGACATGGCGCGCGGGGCGGCGGCCACGACCCTGCCGGAATGGTACCGCAAACATCCGCCTTTCGAGATCGCCGCCAGAGAGACGATCCAGGCCGAGGTCGATTCGGTCTTGCACGAACCCAACGGCGCCTACGAAGTGCGCTGGACCGAGACCACCCGCAACCTCAACGGCGAGGTGCTTTCAACGACTCATTGGCGGGCGCTGCTGGCGGTGCAGCTCGCGCCGCCCGACCCGGAGCGGATGCTCAGTAATCCCATCGGCCTTTACGTGACCGAAATCGACTGGAGCGAGGAGCAGGGATCATGAATCGCGAAAAGAAGTTCATCGGCATTGCCGCGATAGCTTTCGTCGGACTCCTTCCGGGATGCGCGGCGCAGCCGCCAGCGCCGACTGTCGAGTTGGTGCCGGCGAAGCTGCTCGAACCCACGCCGCCGCCACCGCCGCCCGAGAGCGTGCTCGACAACCAGCCCGCCGAGGTGAAGGCGGCGATTGACGACTATCAGAAGAGCGGCGCGGCACCGGTACTACACGACGGCATTACTACCAGGTTTCCCTACGATCCGGACACTGAACCGACGGTGTTCTGCAAGCCGCTGCGCATCACCGAGATCCTGCTCGCCCCCGGCGAGAGCCTAGAGCAGGCCGCCGCCGGCGACACCGAGCGCTGGATGATCCAGCCGGTCGAGGGCCGCGTGCTGGTCAAGCCCAAGGCGCCGGGCATCACGACCAACCTCATCATCCTGACCGCACGCCATTCCTATCACCTGACCTTGCAGTCCGGCGGACGGTACATGCCACGCGTAGCGTTCTACTACCCGAAGGAAATCATTGCGGCCGAAGCCAATCGCAGACGCGAGCTTGAGCATCGGGCAACCCAAGCATCCACACCCGCGCCGCTCGCCAAGCTCAACTTCGGCTACTCGGTCTCCGGACCCAATGTGCCGTGGAAGCCGGTGCAGGCCTTCGACGACGGCGAGCGGGTCTACATCGAGATGCCCGACAAACTGATGGCCTCCGACGCGCCCACCCTGATGGTCAACGCCGACGGCGCGGACGCGCTGGTCAACTACCAGGTCGAGGGCCGCTACTACGTCGTGGACCGGCTCTTCAAACAGGCGGTGCTGGTCTCGGGTACCAGCAAGGAGCGCCAGGAGATCACCATCGCGCGCACCGGAGCATGAGCGATGGACCAGCAACTACAGCAGCAGAATCCGAAGCAGCAGGCCAGGGCCGAGGACCTCGTGCGCAAGCTCAAGCCGTGGTGGGGCGTTGCGATCGCGGGGATGCTGTCGGCGGGCGTGATGGGAGGCGTCATCGCCATCCACTATGCCGGACAGATCGCGCCGGCCAAGAAATCTGTCAGCTACCAGAAGGCCGATGGCAGTTGGATCGACCACGAACCCGACCGCGTGGCGCGCGCCGAGGCGTCAGTTGCGCGCGTCGCATCGCCCACGCCGACGCCTACGCCGCAGGCCGCGGCCACAGCCATTCCGCAGTATCAGCCGCCCGCGCAGAACTACATTCCGCCTGCCGCCATGAATCCCGCCGCCGAGCATCGCCGGCAGGAGTACGAAAAGGCGCTCGCATCCGATCTGCTGGTCGCACCCCGCGGAGAGGGACAGACGCTCGAAACGCCGCGCCTGGTGTCGGTGGGCGGTGTATCGCTTGAAGGCCAAGACGGCGGTGCCGCGCAGAGCAGCGGTCCGATTATCGCCGACCCGCATCCCGCCTCGCCCTACACCATCACCACCGGCACGGTCATCTACGGAACCCTGGAGACCGGCATCAACTCCGACATTCCCGGCGACGTGCTGGGCCGCGTCGCCCAGGACGTGAAGGACAGCATCAGCGAACGCTACGTTCTGATTCCCCAGGGCAGCAAGCTCATCGGCTCCTACTCGAACCAGCTCATCCCCTCGCAGCAGCGCCTCATGGTCAAGTGGCGCAGGATCGTCTTTCCCAACGGCGGCGAGCTTGATCTGCCCGATCTAACCGGAAGCGACGCCGCCGGTTACGCCGGCTTTCAGGATCAGGTCAACCATCACTACGCCAAGATCTGGGCGCCCGCGCTGCTCATGTCGGCGATTTCGGCCGGCATGATGATGTCCGACTACCCGATGATTTCGAGCGGAGCCTACGGCTACGGCGGCGGCTACTACATGAGTCCCGGCCAGATGGCGGCGATGGGCGCGGGGCAGCAGCTCGGGCAGGAGGCGATGGGCCGCATGGCCAACGTGCAGGTCGCGCCCACGATTCAGATCCGGCCGGGCTATCACTTCCGCGTGCTGGTCACCCGCGACCTCGTTTTCTCGGGGCCATATCAGGACAACGGAGGAGCACAGCAATGAGCAGGCGATTGATACTCCGCTTCGCAGTCGGCCTCGTAGGCGGCGCGATAGCCATGGGCGTATGCGCCCTCGGCGGGTGGCTGCCGCTGAAAGCCGGCTACTGCTTCAACATCACGCCGAGCGAGCCGGTCGGAATTTACCGGCTGGTAGCGGGAGGAGTCGCGCGAGGCGCGCTCGTCCTGCTGGAGCAACCCAATGATCCGTCTGCATCAGTGCTCCGCCGTTACATTCCGGCCAAGCTGCCACTGGTCAAACGCGTCGCCGCGATTCCAGACGATGTAGTGCGTATCGATTCGGACGGCGTTTACGTCAACGGCGTGCCCTGGCCCGACAGCGTTCCGCTACTTCACGACGATGAAGGCCGCGCGCTGCATCCATATCCCTTCGGCGTCTATAGCGTGGCGGCAGGACGGCTCTGGGTAATGTCCAATCATCCGCGCGGCTTGGACAGCCGCTACTTCGGCCCCGTGCCGGCGGTCAGCGTCATCTCGCGGCTTCAACCGCTGCTCACATGGACGAGCGCGCCCCTCGCCCAGTGGTTGGCGCTCGCCTACACGCTCTGCCTCGCGGCGCTCGGGGTTCTCGCCGCCATCGCCACCATCAACGCACTTTCCGCATGGGTCATCGGTCCATGCGAAGTCAGACAGCAATAAGGAGATCTTTTATGAAGCTCGCCAAACTCGAAAAGCAGCTCCCATCCGCGCAGGTCAACATCACCCTGCCCGGCAGACTCAAGACTGAACTGGACGGCTACGCCGCCTACTACCAGCAGATCCACGGCGAAGCAATCGGCGTCCGCAGACTCATCGTCGAGATCGTCCGCAACTTCGTCGATTCTGACCGCGAGTTCCAGTCATGGCTCAAACGAAATTCCAGGCCCGTCGCAGGCGCCAACGGCGGCCCCGCCCATCCGGCGGTGCGGTGAGGTTCTGCATGTCCATACGTGTGAGAAGTGGCGTGAGGTCCGTTGACGCGCTTCGCGCGTTTCAGGCCTTGACACGTCACTCATCCCCCGATGAAGGAGTTTTCGCGGAAAAGACCCGGAATCCGGACGCTATCACGGATATCAGAAGCGGAGTTGGAGGAGAGGAAGATGCCCGAAAACAAAAGGATATCGACTGATATCAACGAGAGCGGCGAGCAGCCGCGCGCGGTGCTGGTGCGATTCGCGCCGGAAATCGCTTCACGTCTTGAAGCCGACGCGCGCGAGCGCGACGCCAGTCCGACCGAAATCGTGCGCGAGATCGTCTGCGCGCATTACAGCGAAGCGGGCAGGCAGACGGAGATGATGCGCGAACTGGGCGATCTGATCGAGGACCGCTTCCGCCATCTCGTCTACGAGATCTCCCGCACCCGCTCATCAGTCTACAACATGGTCGAGCAGGGCAACGGCTTCGGCCTTGACCGCGCCAGGCTCAAGCACATCCAGCAGCTGTCGCGCCAGGACGCCAGCGACTATCTGACCCGCCTCGACGCCGAGATCGAACGCCGAAAGAGCGGACCGAAAACCGACGGCGAGAAGACGCCCAAGGAGTGACAGAGCCATGTGGTCGGGTGGACGGCAGGCGGCGAGCTGGCAGGCCTACGCGACCGGGGCGCGGATGAACGCGCGCTTCGTGCTGGTCTGGCTCAAGCTCTGCATCTTCTCATGGCTCGCGGCGACGCTCGGGCTGGTCTGGTACTGGACCGGATGGTACTTCCGCGACTTCGGGCATCAGCTCTTCATTCCGTGGTTCGCGGCGTGGGCGCTGACCAGGCTCGGCCTGCCGCTGATCCATCCGACCCTGCCGTACTACGGCAAGCGCTATCCGTATCAGGTGCTCTATCCGTTCCTGAACGGCAAGCACTTCTATCATCACTCGTTCGGCGAGTGGGTGATCCACTACTCCCGCTGGGGCCTGGCCGGGCCGGCGTTGGTGACGATTGCGGCGATCGTGCTGCTGCGGCGCAAAGGCGCCGACGCGCAGCACGTGCGCGGGTTACGGCTGATCGAGAGCCGCGAACTGTCCGGAACGATTGAGAGTTCGATCGCGCGCGGAATCTTCCGCGTGCCGGTCGTGCGGCGGCTGGCGAGCCGCGATGACAACGCGATCCGGGTCGCCGACGTGACGATACCGCCGGAGCTGGAGCCGCAGCACTTCCTGGTCACCGGCAAGACCGGCTCGGGCAAGTCAAACTTCATCCGGCAGACGCTCCGTCAGATCGAGACGCGCGGAGGGACGGCCGTCGTGCTCGATCCCGACGCCGAATACGTCTCGGAGTTCCACCGGCCCGAGCGCGGCGACGTGATTCTGAACCCGCTCGACGAGCGCTGTCCCGCATGGTCGCCATGGGCGGAGCTGCGGGCCGAGAGCTTCCGCATGGACGCCGAGGCGCTGGCGCAGTCGCTGATCCCCGACGCGCCCAACAGCTTCGCCCAGAGCGGCGCCGACCGCTTCTTCCGGCGCTCCGGCCGGACGACATTGGTCAGCATCTTCGAGACCGCGAAACCGCAGAAAGCTGAAACGATCACAGAGTTACTCGCACTGCCGCGCGACCGGCTCAAGCAGGCGCTCAAGGGTACGGCGGCCGAGCCGTTGATCGATCCCGGCGCGCACGACCAGGGCGCGGGGATCGTGGCGATGGTCACCAACGCGACCAACCCCTTCCGCTTCCTGCCGCCCGAGGACGCGGGCCGTCCAACATGGAGCGCAGTGGAATGGGCGAAACAGCGGCGCGGCTGGGTGTTCCTGACCTCGACCGAGGATTCGCGCGCGGCGGCGCTGCCGCTGCAGAACGTCTGGCTCGACTGCTTGGTCCGGCAGCTTCTAACTGCCGAGATTGACGGCGGGCGTGAGCAGGTCTGGATCGTGATCGACGAGCTCGGCGCGCTGGATTATCAGGGCCAGCTCGAAAACCTCGTCGTGCGCGGGCGGAAACGCGGGCTCTGCGTGGTGCTGGGCTTCCAGGCGGTCTCGCAGCTTCATTCGATCTACGGGCGCGATCGCACGGTGACGCTGCTCTCGGCGCCGGCGACCAAGCTGATTCTGCGCTCCGACGAGGCCGAGACGGCGGAGTGGGCCAGCCGCACGCTGGGGCAACGGGAAGTCGTTCGTCTGCAGATGACGACGCTGACCGGGCCGTCGCTCTACCGCGACGGCTTCAACCTGCAACCCCATCAGACGCTGGAGCGGGTGGTGCTGCCGTCCGAGATTCAGAAACTCCCGGCGCTCGAAGGCTATCTCTGCATCGCCGGCTACGACCGCGCGCGGGTGAAGATGCAGTGGGCGGAGCCCAGGCGAAACGCGTCCGCCTTTATCCTTCGCCGCAGCGCGGACGCGGTTCAACCGGCGCCGACAGGAACGCGCGAGTCGAACGTCGCAAGTTCGCAAGCGGGCACGCTGGGCAAATCGCCGAGTGAAAGCGGCTGGGGGTAGCCGATGCTGGTGATGTCGAAAGGCGCGCTGACCGCCGGCCAGGCGGAAACGTACTACGAAGAGAAGTACAGCCGCGACGACTACTACACCGAAAAGCGGCGGGTCGTCGGACGCTGGTTCGGCAAGGGCGCGGCGGAGCTGGGGCTTACAGGCGAGGTCGATACCAAAGATTTTCGCGCGGTTCTGGGCGGACTCGATCCGAGTACCGGCGAAGTTATCGTCCACGCCGCGCAGCGCGAGGGTGAGCAAAAACGCGCCGGCTGGGACGCAACCTTTAACGCCCCCAAATCGGTGAGCGTGCAGGCCCTGGTCGGCGACGATTCGCGCCTTATCGTGGCGCATCGCCGTTCCGTCGAACGCGCGCTTCAGGAGCTGGAGCGCTTCGCGCAGGCGCGCACCCGGCGCGGCCAGGAATGGGTGACGACCGGCAACGTGGTCGCCGCCCGCTTCGATCATATCGCCGCGCGGCCGACGGACGCCGCCGCCAATGACGGCTACGGGCCCGACCCGCACCTGCATACGCACGTCGTGGTGATGAACATGACGCACCGTCCCGACGGCCAATGGCGCGGCCTCGATCCGGTCGAAATCTACCGCTCGCAGGCCTTCGCCACCGCAGTCTATCGCGCGGAGCTTGCGCGCGAGGTCCAGAAGCTCGGTTACGCGATCAACGTTACGGGATCGGACGGGCGCTGGGAGCTCGAAGGCTATGGTCGCGGGCAGGTGCTGGCCTTCTCTTTGCGCCGCCAGGAGATCGAGCAGGAGCTGGCAAAGCTCGGAGTGAACGGCGCCGCGGCAGCCCAGATCGCCGCGCACCGCTCGCGCCTCTCCAAGGACCAGCGCGACGAGCAGGCGCTCAAGACCGAATGGCGCGAGCGCGCTGCGGCGTATGGAATTCCAATCGAGCGTATCGCGGCCGTGGCGAGCAACCGTGGAACCCTTAGCAACGAGATCGACGCGCAGAAGCTTGACGAAGCCGTGCGTCACGCCACGGCGCACGCGACGGAACGCGACGCCGCGCCCGACCGGCGCGAGCTTGAAACATTCACTCTGCAGCATGCAATGGGCCGCACCGTCCTCGATCCTGTGCGCTCCGCCATAGATGCTCACCGGAATGACGGTAGGCTAATCGATCTGGCGGCGGACCATCGCCATCCGATCGGCGCCTTCACCACGCCCCAGATGGCGGCGCTGGAGCGCGACAACATCGCGCTGATGCGCGAAGGCCGGGGCCAGGGCGAGGCAATAGCGAGCGCCGACGAGATCAGGCGCCGGACGGCGCGCCGTGGGCTGGCGGCGGATCAAACCTCCGTCGCCGGGACCACGCTTTCCACCCGCGACTGGCTGAGCGCGATCGAGGGGCGCGCCGGCGCGGCCAAGACCACCACCGTCGGCGCCATCCGCGAACTGGCGCAGGAACAGGGCTGGTTCGTGCGCGGCTTTGGACCCACCAGCGGCAGCGTCAAGGCGCTGAGCGAGGCGGGCGTGCTCGCGCGCACCGTGGCGAGCCTGCTCGAAAACCCAGGCGTCGAGAAACACCGCCGGGAACTCTGGATCGTTGACGAGTCGAGCCTGCTCGCCACCCGGCAGGTGAACCGCCTGCTCCATCTCGCCAAGCAGATCGGCGTCGAACGCGTCGTCTTCGTCGGCGACGAGCGCCAGCATCACGCGATCGAGGCCGGCCGGCCGCTCCACCAGATGCGGCAGGCCGGCATGACGACCGCGTCGCTGACGGTGATTCGCCGTCAGCGCGATCCTGAGCTTAAACAGGCCGTGGAACTCGCTGCGGCTGGAAAGCTGGCCGAAACCATCTCGGCGCTTTCCGAGCAGCAGCGGATTACGCAAGTCGCTCCACCCGCCGACCGCTACCGGGCGATCGCCGAAAACTATCTGCGCTCGCATCAGGCCGGGCAATCGACGCTCGTCGTCAGCCCCGCCATCGCGGAGCGGAGCGAGCTTAACCGCGTCATCCGCGAGCTGCTGGTCGAACGCGGCGAGGTCGCGCGCGAGGGCGTCGAGTTGGCCACCCTGACTAATCTCGACCTGACCCGCGCGCAGCGGGCGCATGCGCGCCATTACGCGGCCGGCGACGTGATCCGTTTCCGGCGCGGCAGCGCCAAGCTCGGCGTCGCCGCCGGCGGCTACGCCACGGTCGAAACGTCAGATACGAAACGCAACCTGCTCAGAATCAAAAACGAAAGCGGCGCCATCGTCGAATATGCGCCGGGACGTTTCAGGGGCGTCGAAGCGTTTCGCGCGGAGTCTCGGAACTTAGCCGCCGGCGACCGAGTCCAGTTCCGGGCTCCGGACCGCGCGCTGGGCGTCGCCAACGGAGAGTTCGCGACTGTTGTCGCAATCGACGCCGGTCAGATTCGGCTGCGGACCGACAAGGGCCGCGAAATCGCGGCGGCCAACACGCGGCTCCGCCATATCGATTACGGCTACGCCTCGACCTCGCACGCCAGCCAGGGCGCGACCGTGGATCGCGTGATCGTCAACATCGACACCGAGCGCAGCGTGCGGCTGGTGAACCGCCGGCAGTTTTACGTCTCGTTGAGCCGCGCCCGCCACGACGCCCGCATTTACACCGACAACGCCGCGGCGCTGGCGCGCGCCGTCGGCCGCGAGCAGCTCAAGCCGACCGCGCTCGAAAGCCTCTCTCCGGCCCAACGGCGTTCGCTGCCCAGGTTCAAGCCGTTCGACATCGAAGAGCCGCTCGCGGCGCGGCTGAATCATGGCATCGGTCAAGATCGCAAACTCCAGCGGAGCCAAGGGATCAGATGGTGAGCAGGAGGAGGTAGCGTCATGAACTTTTGCACCCGCTGCGGTTCGAGGATGGCCGGTGAGGAAATCTGCCGCGTCTGCGGCGCGCGTCCATACAGGGGGGGACGCCGAGTACCCGCCGCCGAGTATCCTCCGGCCGGCGATCTACCGCAGTTTACCTTCAGATACAACGTCGCGCTTCTCGGTTTGGTCGAACGCGAGCGGCAGGTGAGCGTTCCTTTCAGCTACATCAACGGAAGTTTGCTGGACGTTCGCACCCACGAAGACGCGGCGCACGCGGTCCACATGAAGCTATGGCAGCAGCAGGATGATCCAGGGTCAGGCCCTCGCGGCCCAATCGTCGGCAGGGAATCGCAGCCGTCGATCAGAAATATCGTCCGGCTCCGACTCGGCAGCGGCGCCGAGCGCTCCTTTGTGGTGACCCAGGTAAGACTTCGGGCCAGAGCGGGAAGTCGCCTTACGTTGATCTTTCCGGTTTCGATCGAGCGCGCAATCAATCCGGTTTACGACTACGCGGCGATCGCGGCGGTCGATTACGTAACGAACGATTTCACGTGGAGCACCACCCATCCGGAGATTCACGCGATCCGCTCGCGTCTCTCGGAAGACCAGACCGGACGGTTCGGCGAATCCCTCGCCAGTTATCTCAACGGACTCTGCCGCCGCTGCCTGCGGCTTTTCGGAACGCACGGTCGAGTGGCGGAACGCCGGCGCCAGGCGGGCGCTCAACATGGGGAGTTAATGCGATGAAGGCAAAGCCCGCCCACCAGCACCCCGCCTTGCGTCGGCTGCGCGCAATTCCGGCGCGCCCGTCCTACGGGAGCGCTGCGCTCGGTCACGCCGGAATCGCACGGCTTCGCCGGCGCTCGTGGGTGGCGGCGCCGCGCGCCGCGTCGAGTCCCTTTCCGCCGTCGCCCTTCCAGAGGTTTGTGAGAAGGGCGGCGGCGAAAGATGGCGCTGGGTTTTCAAGCCCAAGCCATGCGCGCCCTGCCGCTTTCGCGGAAGCGGGCGCCAAAAGGAGCAATGCGATGCGTCGTTACAAATGCGATCCGCGCTGGATCAACGTCAGGTTCGAGGGCAAGTGCGTGCGCTGCAAACGCCCGATTCACACGGGCGAACGCGCCTTCTACTACCCCGAGGATCGTTCGCTCTATTGCGAGGGAGAGGAGTGCGGTAAGGCGGCGAGCCGGGAGTTTTCGGCGCGAGCGTTCGACGAGGAGAACAACACGTCGATGTAAGGAGCGAAAGACCATGTTGTATCAGGGAAACTGCGCGCGATGCGGACGCAAGGTGAGAACCGACGAGAACTGGTTCAAGGGGCATATTTGGGCAAGCACCGCGATCTTTCACTGGGCGTGTCTGATTGCGCTGATGAAGGAGCAGGGCGAGGCGGCGGCCGAGGACGCCGCATGGAAAGCGAGTCGGGTCACGCGGGAACAGTAAACGAAAGCTCCGTGTCGAGGCCGCTACCCCCGGCACGGAGCGCAACAGGAGGTAAAGTCATGTCGCTCAATAAGGTTATGATTCTGGGAAATCTTGGGCAAGACCCGGAGATTCGGTACACGCCCGCCGGCATGCCGGTCGTAAACTTTTCGGTCGCGACCGGCGAGCAGTACACCGACAACGACGGCAAACGCCACGAGCGGACGGAATGGCACAGGGTCGTGGTCATCGGAAAGCTCGCCCTGACCTGCCACGAGTACCTCAAGCGCGGCAGGCAGGTGTTTGTCGAGGGGCGGCTGCGAACGCGCGAATGGGAGAGCAACGGCGCAACGGGCCGGCGCACCGAGATCGTCGCCAGCCGCGTGCAATTCCTCGGAGCGCCGCCAGCGGCCCCGGTGGAGTCATCGGAGATCACAGGTTCAGGTGTGCTGGTCGAGCCCGAGGTCCCGTTCTGAGGTCCGGTATGGCGACCGTCGCATGGCGGTCGCTGCCCCTCCTCCATTTGGCAAAGAGGTGAGTCGTCATGGCCGAGTATCTCACCACTTCGGAAGCGGCCGAGTTGCTGCGCCTCAAATCGAAAACCCTGAACAACATGAAGGCTCGGGGCGTTTTTGTCGAAGGCGTGCACTTCTTCCGCCGCCCAGGGCTGGGACCTCGTTGGAAGCGTGAATCGCTTATAGAGTGGCTGGAACAAAGTCATCGGGATGCTGAGGCATTTCCCTTGGCCGAGCCGGGCGGAAGAAATTTGGGGCAGTAAGTGGGCGTTACAGTCGTCACCAACCAGCACGGTTACCTCCGCTTCCGGATCTACTGGAAGGGGCAGGATATCGCGGTGTCGACGCGATATCGGGACGATGGCCCGCAGGGTCGGAACCGTCGCCTGGTAAATGCCAAAGCGCTCCTCATTGAAGAGAATTTACGCCACGGTGCGGAGCTTCACCGAGCCCTGCTGGAAGTGCTGGGCGACTGTCCACCACGTTTGATGCCCACGCCTAGTCCGGCGCCCAAATTGAGGCCGCTCCGCAGTTACTATGAGGAGTGGATCGAAAGGAAAGTGCCTCCTCTCGTTCGATTGTCAACGGCGAAGCGACATCGGCTTTGCTTCGAAGCGATCGTGCTGCCGGAGTTGGGAGCTGCGCTGTTTCAGGAGATAACGAAAAGCCAGCTGGAAGCCTTCCGGGCGAAACTGCTGCGTGGGAAGACGCAACGAGGAACGACGCGCACAGTAAAGGCCGTCCGAAATATTATTGACTGGCATCTTCGTTCTTTGTGGCGCGACGCGGAAAGAGAAGGGTACACCGGCCCATTTCCACGCCTGGACTGGCCGCGCGCCACTCGCACCAAACCCGATCCTTTTGACTCTGACGAGCGCGACGCGATCCTGGCGTGGTTCGCGCAGAATGACCCGTACTGGTGTCCGTGGCTATTCTTTCTGTTTTGGACTGGTATGCGTCACGGCGAAGCGGCTGCGCTGCGATGGAATGACATCGATTTGAAGCGGGGCATCATTTCGATATCGCGTAGCCGCGACGAAGGCGAGGATAATGCGCCCAAAACAGCGGGTTCGACTCGCGAGATTCCGATGCTCCCCTGGGTCGTCGATCTTCTGAAGCGACTGCCACGAAGACTTCATTGCGATGGATCGGAATTCGTCTTCCTGAGCCCGGAAGGGAAGCCGATGACGGACACTTGGTGGCCGAAGCGAGGAGCGGCACGACGGCCAGTCGATGACGAGTCGAAGGGTATCTGGTTTCGGTGTCTTCGCAGCCTTGGAATTCGGCCGAGGAAGTTCTACATGACGCGGCACACGTTCATCGCGTGGGCGCTTTCCGAGGGAGCCAACCTGAAAGGACTTGCAGAATACTGCGGAACGTCCGTGCAGATGATCGAGCAGAGCTACGGCAGGTACATCCGCAAGGACTTCCTCGGGCCTCTGATTGCGGCACGGCCACAGAGCCTACCGAAGGCTGCGGTTGGCGAAAAAACCGGACCCCTAACCGGACCCCCCTTTGGGGTTTTGGAAAAAAGGCCCGGATTTCCTACAGAATTCTGGTGGAGGCGGGGGGAATTGAACCCCCGTCCGAAGACTGTCCGACTGTGGTCACTACACGCTTAGTCCGCGCATTCTAGCTCGCCGCCGGACCGCCCACGGACGGGCTGTCCGCCAGCCAGCCGATTGAAATTTCGGGAGTGGCGTCCAATCGGTGAACTACGCTTCCCTAGCCCACTAAATGACGCCCCACTCTGCGGCCATGGGCGAGCTGCAGTGGGACGCTAGCGGCCCTTAGGCCGCCAGAGCGTATCCGTTATTGTCTGCGGGTAAATTTCGCAGAGCTGTTTGTTTAACGGGACCAACAGCACCCCGGCGTGCGACCGCAACCCTCTAGCCTCCGTCGAACCCATTTCGCCCCCATTGAGCCAATCACGAGGTCCAACCATCGTCTCGGTCGTCCAACGGCTACGCCTCTATTAATTTAAGCCTGCCACCAGGCTGCCGCAAGCTGGGCACGATCTTGCCGCGACCGCGGCTTTGCGCTACGCCATTCAATCGTGGATCAATTGTTGGCCGGATGGTTGTACGGGACCTTGGCCGGAGTGGTACTGCTGATGGCGATCATGGTCGCGATCGGTATCAGTCTGGCCCGCCGTGGCAAACCGCGCGCTGGCGCGGGCAAGCCGGTGCGCAAGGTGCGCAGCGTGGTTTATCGCCGTCATCCTTAGCCGGCCGGCTCGGCGCTCTTCCATCGGCCGGCGTCTCCAGCAACCGTTAAACTAATGGCTTCCAACCAAGCGGCCGCGCGTAACGGCTACGAGCTGGTGGTGGAAAACCGCAAGGCGCGCCACGATTTCTTTATCGAGGAGGCGCTGGAGGCGGGGATGGCGCTGACCGGCACCGAGGTCAAGGCGTTGCGCGCCCACAAGGCCAATCTGCGCGACAGCTACGCCCGCATCCGCAGCGGCGAGATGTTCCTGGTGGGGGTGCATATCGGAGCCTACGCGCCGGCCGGCCAGTTCAGCCATTCCGAGACCCGCGCGCGCAAGCTCCTGCTCCATCGGCGCGAGATCGAGCGGTTGTGGGGCAAGGTTCGCGAACGAGGCTACTCGCTGGTGCCGCTGCGAATCTATTTCAAAAGCGGGCGGGCCAAGGTCGAGCTGGCGCTGGCGCGCGGCAAACATGCCTACGACAAGCGCCAGAGTATCGCGCAAAAGAGCAGCCGGCGGGAGATCGAGCGGCTGCTCAAAGAGCGCAATCGCTAAGCGGGCGCGATTTCTGCGCCCGGCCCAGCCGCGTCTTCGATCAGGCAGGAGCGGGCGAGGCGTTCGCGCCGGCCGGCCCATCGAGCATCGCGCGCAGCCGTTGGATACGCCGGGGCAGGGGCGGATGGGTGGAAAAGAGATTGTCAAAGAAGCCCTCGCGGTCGTCTTCGCGCAGCCCCTCGCGCGGGTTGACGATGAAGAGATGGGCGGTGCCGCGCGAGGCATCTTTGAGCGGCGATTCGGTGGCGGCGATCTGTTCCAGCGCGCGCAACAGGGCGCGGGGATTGCGGGTGAACTCCACCGACCCGGCATCGGCCAGATATTCGCGTTGGCGCGCCACCGCCATCGCCAGCAATTGGCATAGGATGGGCGAGATGGCGGCCAGGACGAAGACCGCCACCGCGATCAGCACCCCCGCCTGGCCCTGATCGTTGTCGCGATCGCGCTGGTTACGCCCGCCCATGGCGCCGAAGCCGCCGAACCACATCCAGCGCGCGAGAAAATCCGCCAGCATCGCGATGCCACCCACCAGCACCGCGATCATCATCATGGTCCGGATGTCGTAGTCGCGGATATGCGCCATCTCGTGTCCGATCACGCCCTGGAGCTGCTCGCGATCCATCATGTCGATCAGCCCCTGGGTGACGCAGATGACCGAATGGCGCGGATCGCGGCCGGTAGCGAAAGCGTTGGGCGCCGGATCCGCCATCACGTAGGCCTTGATAGGAGGCATCCGTGCCGCCAATCGCATCTCCTCGATCACGTTGAGAACGATCTTGTGGCGATCGCTGTCGGCTTGCAGTGGCGTCGCGTGGACCGAGGCCAGGATCAGGCCGGCGCCGCCGTAGTAGGAGATGAAGGTCTGCACCAGGGCCACAATCAGGGCGGCGATGGTGAGAAAGGGAAAGCCGTTTAGTCCCTGGGGGCCGACGCGCAGGTTACCGAAGACGAAATCCAGCCCCAAGCCGAGAAGGCAGAAGAGGATTATGAAAATGCCGACCAATAAGGCGGTCTGGCGCCGGTTGGTACGCTCCCATTGCCAAAAACTGACGGCCATGCGGATGGAAAAGTTTGCGCGGTCTCAGGCCTGGCTGCCGGCGCCGCCCATCGACAAATCGACCTTGGGCACGGCCTCGTCGCCGGGCGCGGCCTGGAAGTAGGTAGCCGGCAGGAAGCCAAAGTTGTTGGCGATCAGGTTGGCGGGAAAGCTCTGTACGCGAGTGTTATAGGAGAGCACCGCGTCGTTGTAGGCCTGGCGGGAAAAGGCGATCTGATTTTCGGTCGTGGTCAGCTCTTCCTGCAGGCGCAGGACGTTCTGATCGGCCTTGAGTTGGGGATAATTCTCGATCACCGCCAGCAGGCGGCCCAGACCCGCGCTAAGCTGGTTTTCCGCCTGCATCCGCGCCCCCTGATCGGGCGCGCTTATTGCGCGACCGCGCGCCTCGACCACCTGGGTCAAGGTCTGACGCTCGAACTGCATATAGCCTTTGACCGCCTCCACCAGATTGGGAATCAAATCGTGGCGGCGTTTCAACTGGACGTCGATCTGGCGCCAGGCGGCGTCCACCTGGTTCTTGAGGCCGACCAGGGAATTGTAAAGCACAATCAGCGCCAGCGCGACGATGGCGATTACGATCAATGCGATCCAGCCGCCCATGTTTTCCTCTTGCCCGCGACGGGGCGGAGCTTGTTACCCTGTCAGGCCTATCGACTCCGTGGCGCGAGCGCAAGCGGCCGGCCCGCAAGCCAGCCGCGGCCGATCAGGGCCGCGGCTGGTCGCGACGGTGGAATTAGTTGTGTTCAACCTTGATCCGGACGGGCTTGGCGGAGGCCGGTTTGGCGACGCGCACATGGAGCACGCCGTCACGATAGCTGGCCATGATCGGCTCGCTGGCCCACTGCGCCGGCAACCGGAAGGCCCGATGGTAACTCCCGTAATAGCGCTCGGTGCGGCGCACGGTCACGTTGTCGGAGCGTCGCGGCGCCGGCCGTTCGGCGCTGATCAGCAGCATGCCATCCTCGACGCGCACCTCGATCGAATCAGCCTTGACGCCGGGCAGGTCGAAATCGAACTCAAAACCGTCGGCGTCTTCGATGACGTCGGCCGCCAGCAGCGCGACCGGAGTGTGTTCCGGTTCCTCGAACGAATTGAACCACGGAGCCGCCCATCCATTAGCCAAACCATTAGTCAGCAGCGCAGCCATGTTACTATTGACCTCCTTAAGGAGTGCACCCACGAGGGGGTAATTGTTTTTTTACGGACACCACCCAACCTAAGCACGAAAGACGGCTCGTCAAGGCCGTCCGCACCGCCGCGATAATATTTTTTGTCGTCCGCATCCGCCGTCAATCGGTGAATGAATTACCAGCCGTATAGACGGGCGGGGGTAAAGCGGGCATGACGGAACCTGGCAACCGGAGCTGCCAATCTGTCCGGCGGGTTAGTTAGCCCAGTCCCGAAAGTCGCCGGATTTCGGCTTGGAAGCGGCCGGCCATCGCCCGATCGCCGGCTCGCTCGGCCTCTTGCTGTCCGGCTTTAAGCACCTCCAGGGCGCGCGCTATGCTGCCTTTGCCAATCAGAATACCGGCCTGGCGGAACAGCCGGGCATAGGTCCGGGGCGAACCGTTCATGGGAAGCGAGGAAAGCCTCGATGGGATTTTAGGCGGTGCGTTGCGCATGCTCCAGCCCCGCCACGGCTATCGATTTTCGGTCGAGGCCGTCCTGCTGGCGCGCTTCATCAGGCCCCGCCCTGGCGCCCGAGTCCTGGACCTCGGGGCCGGATGCGGGGTGGTGGCGCTGGCCGCGGCGCGGCTTTATCACCCGCGCGAGGTGGTCGCGTTGGAGCTGCAAGCGGCGCTCGGCGCGCTGATTGCGCGCAACGCCGCGCTCAACCAACTGGAAGTCGTGCGTGCGATTGCGGGGGATTTGCGCGCCAGCCGGCTTCCCGGGCTGAGCCCAGGCAGCTTCGATTATGCGATTGCCAACCCGCCGTTTTTTCGCGCCGGCAGCGGACGGGAGAGCCCGCTCGATGGCCGGCGCATGGCGCGCGGTGGGGCGGGCGCCGGGTTGGAAGATTTCGTGGCGGCGGCCGCGCGCTATCTCAAAAGCGGGGGCAAGGCGGGCTTCGTCTTCAACGCTGTCCGCGCCGCGGACCTGCTTTGCGCGCTGCGTGCACGCCGTCTGGAGCCCAAGCGGATGCGCCTGGTCCATCCACGCGAGGGCCAGCGCGCGAGCACCATCCTGATCGAGGCCCGCAAGGATGGCGGGGTCGGGTTGGAGGTCGAGCCGCCATTGATCCTGTATCAGGGGCCGGGAGTGCTAAGTCGGCAGGCGCAAACACTGCTGGAGAGCGTCGATCCGCGGCCGGTGAGATAGGCCGTTGGCCGATCTTCAGTCCCGGGTCAGGAAGTCCAGCGCCATCTGCGCGATCAATTCGGGGTTTTCCATCGCGATGAGATGGCCGTATTGGGGCATCGCGACGATCTCCACCTGGGGCAGCGTGCGCCTGAGGATCTCTTGGTGAGCGGCGCCGGTGGAACCGTCGCCTCGCGTGCCGAAGATGACCAAGGCCGGCGCCCGGCATCCCAGCACCCGCTTCAGGGTCTGAAAGCGCAGTTCCAGGCGGTAGAAGCTGGATTCTATCTCGGGCGAACATTTGAGCCGCCAGCCGCCAAGCTCGTCCCAAGCCGCCCCCTCCTCGCAATAGGCGCGCAGCAGCTCGGGACGCCAATTGTCGTAGGGCGGTTTGGTGGCGAAATGCTGGTACATCGCCGCCGCATCCTTGAAGCTTGCGCGCCGCCGCAGCGTGCTCTGGACCAGTGGATTTTCGACCGCGGGTGGTTTCGCAATCAGGACCGGCTCGACCATCACCAGGCGCGAAATTAGCGCCGGCTCCTGCGCCGACAAGGCGGCCAGGATGGTGGCGCCGCCGGAATGGCCCACGCCGCGCAGCTCGCGCAGCTCCAGGGCCTTTATCAGGGCGTGCAGATCGGCCAATTGACGCTCCCAGTCGTAGGCGGCGTTGGGTGGATGATCGCTGTCGCCATGGCCGCGCTGATCGTAGCTCAGCACCCATCCAGCGCCGGTGAGGGCCTGCGCGATGGGCGCATAGAGGCGCGCCAGCATCCCGGTGGCATGGACCAGAAGGATCGGCTTTCCGCGTCCACCCCAATCCTGGCAGCGCAAGCGGATGCCGTTGACTCGCAGGTCGAAGCTCTTGGGCGGCGCCATCGCGCCCGTTATTTTAGCTGCCGGGCGAAAGCAAGGGCAGCTTGAGGCAAGGCGCTCTTGGAGCGCAGCCCATGGGTAATGGAACGGCCGATCGCACGCGACAAATTCTTCTTCCTGGGGCCGGACAAGTTCGTGGTTCGCGGCCTGGGTTACGGTCCGTTCGCGCCCAATTCGCGCGGCGATCCCTATCCCGAGCCGGCCACGGTCGCGGCCGACTTCGCGCGCGCGCGGGAGCTGGGCGCCAACCTGCTGCGCTTGTACACGATGCCGCCGCAGTGGTTGCTGGAACTGGCGGCGCGGGCCGAACTGCGCCTGATGGTCGGCGTGGCGTGGCCCAACTACCTGATGATGCTGGATTCACCGGTTGTGATGGCGCAGGCGCGCACGGCGCTGGCGGCCACAATCGAGCGGATGCGGCCGTGGCAGGAATGGCTATTCGCCTACTGCCTGGCCAACGAGATCCGCCCCGACGTGATCCGTTATCATGGCCAGCGGCGAGTAAGTCGCTTCGTGAGCCAGCTTTACCGATTGGGGACAAGCCTGGATCCTGCGGGACTGTTTACGGTTGCCGCCTATCCTCCCAGCCAGTACCTGGATCTCAGCTTCCTGGACTTCGCCTGCTGCAATCTCTATCTCCATTCGCCCACCGATTTTCGCAATTACCTGGGCTACCTGCAGGCCCAATCCGGGGCGCGCCCGTTGCTGGTGGGCGAGACCGGAATGGATACGATTCGCAACGGCGAGGCGGCGCAGGCGGCGTTGCTGCCAGAGCTGATCGCGGCCGCCGGCGAGGTGGGCGCGGCAGGTCTGATTCTGTTCGCCCTGACCGACGAATGGCATGCCGCCGGCGCCGAAATCACCGATTGGGCCTTCGGCCTGCTCACTCGCCAGCGCCATCCCAAGCCGGCCTTTGCCGCGGTGGCCCGGCAATGGGCGCGAGCGTTCGATGCGCCCGAGGCGGCGCCGATGGTCTCGGTCGTGGTGGCTGCCTACAATGCCGCCCAGACGCTGGGCTCATGCCTGGCCTCGTTGCAAACGCTGGATTATCCCGCCTACGAGGTAATCGTGGTCGACGACGGCTCACAGGACGAAAGCTACGATATCGCGCGTACCGCGTGCGTCACTGTGCTGGGCACCAGCCATCTCGGGTTGAGCGCGGCTCGCAACCTGGGGATTGCGGCGGCGCGCGGCGAAATCGTTGCCTTCATCGATGCCGATGCGACCGCGGACCGCGAATGGCTGTGCCAACTGGTTGCCACGATGCGCCGCCATCAGGCCGCCGCCGTGGGCGGATCGGTGGTCGTGGCGCCCGTCGCGACGCCGTCGGCCGCGGCGCTGGCGGCAGCGCCTGGCCAGGCTAGCGAGGTCCATCTTGCTGACCTGCGTCTACTCCATCTTTGCGGATGCAACATGGCGCTGGAGCGCAAGGTTCTGCAGGCGGTGGGAGGGTTCGATCCGCGCTTTGCCAGCGCCGGCGACGACGTGGACATCTCCCGCCGCCTGACCGCCGCCGGCTTTGCGATCCTGTATGCGCCGGGCGCGGTGGTGCGCCATCGGGCGCGCACCACGCTGTCCGCCTATCTCGCGCAGCAGCGTGGTTATGGGCGTGCGGAAGCGATGCTGGGGCATAAGTATGGCGGCGGTTGGAGCCGATCGCATTGGCGATTGGGCGGACGCTGGACGAATCGCATCTATCGCGGCCAATGGGGGCGCGGACTGTTCCAGAGCATCTATCCTGCCGCCTCCGATTTGTCCGAGCTGCCCCGAGAATTCGCCTGGGTTGCGATGGCCATCGCGGCCTGCCTGCTGGGCGGTTGGGCGCCGTGGCTGGCGGCACTGGGAGCATGTGCGCTGATGCTGACGCTGTTGAGTGCGCTGCGCTATGCCGCCAAGGCTCGGTTGGGACGCCAACACGATCGGCTGGCGGTGCGCCTTCGGCTGGTCGGGCTCGCGCTGGCTGGTCCGGCCTGCCGAAGCGCGGCGCGCTGGGCCAAGCGAACCGAGTTAGTCGTGGCCGGAGCACGGCGCTCATGAGCACGGTGGCGGTCTATTCATGGCTGGCGCGTCAGATGCGCCGTCATATTGGGGGGCTTTGCCTGGCCGGCGGCCAGATTGCGATGATTACCGCTTTGGAGTTGCTCAAGCCCTGGCCGCTCAAAATAGTGATCGACAATGTACTGGGGAGGGTGGCGCTGCCCAGCCGGCTGGGGCCGCGGATCCTCGGCTTGGCGCATGCGGGCTGGCTGCTGCCCGCGGCCTGCCTGGCGCAAATAGGGATTTATCTCCTGCTGGCGCTGCTTCAACTGGCCAATACCCATAGCACGGTCGCGATCGGCCAGCGGATGGTCGCCGACTTGCGCGCGCGCCTCTTCGACCATCTCACCTGCCTGTCCTGGCGCTTCCATCGCAACCGCTCGCTGGCCGATCTCATGGTGCGAGTCGCCTCGGATTCGTACGGGGTCCAAGCCCTGGCGATGAACGGGATTTTTCCCGCCGCGGCCTCATTGCTGCTGTTGGCCGCGATGCTGGCCGCCATGGCACGTATCGATATGGTTCTGGCCTTGGCCGCGCTGGCGGTACTGCCCACCCTGGCGCTGGCGATTCTGGCGCTGGGCCCGCGAATCGAACGCAGCGCGCTGGCGGCACGAATGGCCGAGGGAACGATCTACGATGCTGCCCATCGCGAGTTGGAAGCGCTGGAATTGATCCAGGCTTACGGCGCCGAGCGTCAGGCCCGCCGGCGCTGGCGGTTGGCCAGCGCGCTCAATCTCAGGCGCAATCTGAACCTCTACCTGATGCAGACCCTGTACGGCGGGATGGTCAGCGTGCTGCTGGCGGCGGGCGCGGCCTGCGTAATCTATCTCGGCGCGCGCCACGTCATCCAGGGGCGCCTGAGCGTGGGCGATCTGGTGGTCTTCGTCGCCTATCTGGTTTCGATGTACGCGCCGCTGAGCCATCTGTTTCAGACCTACGGGGCCAGCCAAAGCGCTTTGGCCAGCTTGCGTCGCTGTCTTGAATTGCTCGCCGAACCGATCGAAATCGCCGACTCGCCCGGCGCGCTGACCCTGACCCGGCCGCGCGGCGCTATTCGGATCGAGCGGCTGAGGTTCAGCTATCCCGGCGCCGCGCCGCTTCTGGCGGAGGTCAGCCTGACGGCGGCGCCCGGCGCGACCTTGGCGATCGTCGGTCCCAGCGGGGCGGGAAAAACCACCCTGGCCGGTCTTATCGCGCGCTTTGATGAACCCACGGGCGGAGTTATCGAGTTCGACGGCCATCGACTGCAGTCATTGAAGATTGGATCGCTGCGCCAAGCCATCGCGATTGTGCCGCAGCGGCCGATGCTGTTGGCCGGATCGCTGCGTGCCAACCTGATCCTGGGCGGTACGACGGCAAGCCGCGGGCGGATCGAGCGAGTTGTCAGGGCATTTGGCCTGGAGCCGGTGATCGCGCGCCTGGGCGGAATCGAGGCGCGCGTGGGGCAGGGCGGTCAGCCGCTGTCGCTGGGCGAGATCCAGCGGATCGCGCTGGCGCGCGCGATGCTCAAGGAGGCCGCCCTGATGGTATTGGATGAACCCACCAGCGCGCTGGATGCCGAAAGCGAAGCGCGTTTGCTGATCGCGATGCGCACGCTGGCGCCCGAGCGCACCGTTATCCTGATTAGCCATCGTCTGTCGGCGGCGAGAATTGCCGATCGAATCGCGCTCTTGCGCGGTGGCCGGATTGAAGAGGACGGGAGCTTCGATCAGTTGGTCGCGCGCGGCGGCTACTTCAGCTATCTCTACAAACTGCAAAACGGCGCGAGCACGCACGGCGCGAGCGAATTCGACGCCCCGCGCTCGGTCATCGGACGTTGAGCGCAAAAGCATGTTCAATATCGGACTAACCGGCGGTATCGGTTCGGGCAAAAGCACGGTTGCCGCCATCCTGCGCGAACTGGGCGCGCCCGTGATCGACGCCGACTTGGTGGGACACGAGGTTTACCGGCCTCAGGGAGCGGCTTTCGATGAAGTTGTTGCCGCCTTCGGGCGCGAAATCGTCGCTGTCGACGGCACTATCGACCGTCGCCGCCTGGGTGCGATCGTTTTCGCCGACCGCGCGGCGCTGACCCGGTTGGAGGCGATTGTCCATCCCTTGATCCTGAGTGAAATCAAGGCGCGGGCGAACGCGATGCGAGCCCAGGGCGAACAGCAACCGATCGTGGTCGAGGCGGCGATTTTGTTGGAGGCGCGCTGGCAGGATTTCTTTCGGGAAATCTGGCTGGTGACCGCCGAGCGCGCGGAAGTCGAGCGGCGCCTGGCGCTGCAGCGGGGCATGGATACGGCCCAGGTCGCGGCGCGCATCGCGGCCCAGATGCCGGAGGCGGAGCGTCGCGCGCGGGCCACTTTGGTGATCGAAAACAAGGGTAATTTGAAAGATCTACGCATGCGGGTGGAGCGAGAGTGGAAGCGGGCGAAGGGCGCGTAACCGGTTTTACCCGCCGGTTTGTACTATTAGTTGCAATATTTCTCAATTTGTAGAGTAGCTACCGAAACCGGGGAGCCTTGATGAAGATTTTGATGATGGGAGCGGGCGCGATCGGCGCCTACTACGGTGCGCGTCTGCAGCAGGCGGGCGAAGACGTTATCTTCTGCGCTCGCGGCGCGCATCTGCAAGCCCTGCAGAGCGAGGGGCTGAACGTGGCAAGCCCACTGGGAGACTTCCATCTGCCGGTCAGGGCTATCGCGGAGCCAAGCCAGGATGGGCCCTACGATTTGATCGTCTTTTGCGTCAAGAGCAACGATACCGAGGCTGCAATCGCGCAATGCCAGGGTTGCCTGGCGGCGGACGGAATGGTCCTGACGATCCAAAACGGAGTTGAAAACGAAGGCCGCCTGATTGCCAGCTTCGGCGACGCGGTGCTGTCGGGCAACGCGCGGATTGGCGCGGAGCTGAGCGCGCCCGGCCACGTGCGCCATTCGGCCGCCGGCTATATCGAATTCGGCGAACTGGACGGCACCCTTAGCGCGCGCGCCCAGAAGCTGGCGGACATCATGGGACGTGCGGGTATCCTGGGAGCATTGTCGGACAGGATCCGCGATCTGCGCTGGGAAAAGCTGATGTGGAACGCGACCTTCAACACCATCTGCGCGCTAGCCCGCTGCACCGTGGGCCGAGTGCTCGACGATCCGCGCGGATTGGAGTTGGCGCGCCAGATGCTGGAAGAGGTGCGAATGGTGGCCGGCGCCGAGGGCGCACGTCTCGGACCCGAGCGCACTGACGCCGTGTTGGCTTTCACCCGCAAGCATTTCCATGCCAATCGCCCGTCAACCTTGCAGGACCTGGAGCGGGGTCGCCGGATGGAGGTTGAAGCGCTGATCGGGGTGGTAGTCCGGTTGGCGCGCCTGCATCATCTGCCGGTGCCGGCCAGCCAGACGATCTATGCCTTGCTGAGCCTGGCCGATCCGCTGCCGGCGTAAGCGCCCAATTTAGCCCTGATGCGAGAATAATTGTGCGCTTGCCGGACGCAAACTCTCACCCGCGCGTCACGCTAGTTGCAAAGGCAATGCAACCAACGCGCCGCTTGCCCTTTTCCGCAACGGAGCGGGCGATGGGCATCAGGAGAATCAGCTCTCGTAATCGCGACCACTTGTCGCATGGCGGCAATCGCGGCCCGGCGGGTGGAGTTGATTTGGCATCATGCTGAAATAATAAACATGGCTTGGCGGGCGCTGCGTTGACGGCGGACGAAGTCAGAGGGCGCAGACTACGAGGAGCGCCGGTGCGCCCAGAATAGTGACCGGGAGCACTGTGGTGGCAGTCAGATCGCTGCGCGCCATGCTCTCGCGCAGCAGGTTAATCTCGCCGCTGAGCATCACCAGCCTGCCGCCCGCAACCAGTACCCGGCGGAACTCGCGCATCAGGCGCGGATAGAGCCGGCGATTGTCGGCATGCGAGCCGATGCGCCGGCCCCAGGGCAGATTGACGATCACCCGGCTGATACTGGCGTCCTCCAAAGGAAGCGCGACGGCGTCCCACAGGCGCAACTCGATAGGCTTGTAACGGGGACCGATATTTTCGCGCGCGGCGGCCAGCACGGCGGCGTCGTGATCGCCGCCGAGCAGCATCCGGTAGCGACCCAGATGGGCGCGCTCGATCAAAATCGTCCCGGCGCCGCACAGCGGATCGACGACCACGTCGTCGTCCTGCGGCTCCGACAGCCAGGCCATCGCGGCCGCCACCGAAGGCCGCAGCGAGCCGGGAAAATGAGCAACTTTGTAATCGCGTTGGCGCATCCGGTCGTCGCTCAAGCGCAGCGCCAGAGTCAGTTCGTCTTGCAGCAAAGTGGCCCAGAATTCGACCTCGCCGTCGGCCTGTGCCCGCCAGCGCCGGTCGCCTCGCTCGCCGATCCCACGCTCCAACGCGCGAGCCAGATCCACGCGCCGAAACTGGTGATCGCCAACCGCTCGCACCAGCACGCGAAAAGAGAGCCGACGGCCAGCGCGGCTGCCCGGCGTCACCTGCACGCGGCTATCCAGAGCCTGCTCGACGAAGGGTGCGGTGCGAGCCAGGCGGCGAGCCGCTTCCAGCCCATGCTCGTCGGGAGCGATACCGCGTGCATAGCCGACCGCCGCGAACAAATCCTCGGGGCAACGCAATCGGACCAGCGGTCGCGGATCGGGGGCGTCGAAGAAGGCCAATCCTGAACGAGTGGGCACTACTCGCCGTCCGACCTCGGTTGCGCCCGGGACGCGGCTCAAAGCCTCGCTCATCGCGACCGCCTCCAACCCGGGCTGGGTATGTACGATGATAGTCTGGGCTGAGAACTTCAGGCGCGCAGCGGCATGCGCCTGCGCTGCCGGCGCGGGCTGGGCCTTCGATTCCTTGCGCATCGTCGCCATCCGTCCCCTCCTCGCGCCGTCAGCTCGCGGCGGCGGACGGTTGGACTTGACCCTGATCGATCCTGCCGGAAAAGCGCGCGGATTGGGCGGTGGGGCCGGCGCTCGTTTTAAACGCTATCGGCGCGAGACGTAATCGTGGGTTTCGGTGTTGACCGTGATGATGTCGCCTTCGTTCACGAAGTGAGGCACTTGGACCACCAGCCCGGTTTCCGTGGTCGCGGGCTTGAGCGTGTTGGTGACCGCGGCGCTTTTCATGCCGGGGTCGGTCTGAACCACCTTCATCTCGATCGTCTTGGGCAGCTTGACGTTGAGCGGGGTGTTTTCGTGCAGTTCGACTTCCACCTGCAGGTTGGGCGAAAGAAAAGGCACCACGTCTTCGATCAGTTCGCGCGGTATCGTGCTTTGCTCGTAGCTTTCGGTGTTCATGAAATGGAAGTCCTCGCCGTCGCGGTAGAGGAATTCCATCTGGATCTGACTGAGGATCACGCGCTCGACCCGATCTTCCGAGCGAAAGCGGTTTTCGGTCTGGGAACCGGTCTTGATGTTGCGCAGCTTGGTCTGCACCATGCCTCGCCAGTTCCCGGGCGTGATGTGAGTGATGGTCATGATTCGCCACAGGTCTTTGTTGTACTCGATCACCATTCCGGGACGTAGCTGAGTGGCCTGCAATAGCATTCGATCGTCTCGCCGAAAAAATTAATGAAAAGCGCAAAGGCGCCGTCGAACTCTGAAATTCTCAAGCTACAGTGGGGCCGCACCTGTGGCAAGCTGGTACCTCGCTGACGCGCTGTTTGGGTAAGGGCCGAAAGAATTGATCGGGTAGCGACCTCCCGCGCTTTTTACGATCCATCGGCCCTGTCATCCGCTCCCTCCCGACGCCTGCCGAAGATCGGTAGGCTTCCTTCGCCGAAGAAAATTCAGGAGATCGAAAAACCCCCGCCTGTTCTTTTGTCAGCCCGTCCGCCGATCCCCGGCTAATGGGGCGAGACACCCGGACCGGGCGCGAAGGGACCGTAATGGACCCCTGGGCCGGGTACGACCGGAACCGTGCTCCCGCCATAGGGCAGAATACCATAGGGACTGGTGCCGTATGGGTTGGCACCGTAGGGATACGGATTGGCCCCGTAAGGGAAGGTGGGAGGGAAGGTGGCTTGGCCGCCGTAGATCGGCTGGCTCGTGATCGTGCCGCTTGCGTCCATCGCCTGCACGACCGGAATTCCCAGGCCGGTATTGAAACGGGCGACAAAGGGGATCTGGCGGTAGCCGCCGGGCGTCCCCGCCATCGGGCCGCTGACGTTGATCGGCGCTATCAATTGGCCGTTCTGGTAAATCCCGGCGCCGACCACGTTCAACCCGTAGATCACGCCGCTGACCGCCATCAGGTTTGGCCCAATCGGCTGCATCCCGGTGATCTGGATCCTGGTCGTGGCCGGGAAGGAGTTGTAAACCTCGGCTGGATAGGTGTTGGCGCCGTAAGCTTGGCTGTCGTTCAGCGGGGTTTCCTGGTAGCGGCCGTCGCGGGTGTACACCCGCACGCTGGCCCCAGCACCGCGCAGTTCGAAGCTGGTGGCAAAATTGGAGACGTGGTAGCTCGTACCCGCAAGCACCGGAATTTGTCTCACCATCCGATGGCCGACGTAGATTCCCGCGTGGGTCATGTCCGAGCCGGCGATCTCTCCGGCTACCGAATATTGCCGCAAGGCGGGATTGACCAACTGAAATTGGCTGATGGTGATGGAGATATTGGGGGCCGGCCGGTTCATTGGCGGCAGCGGTTGGCCTGACTCGGCTGGCAGACCCGCGACCGCGATCGCAGCTTGCGCGCTATGGCCCGCGCTATCGTAAACTCGAATGACGCTGCCCGCGGGCGGTGGCTCGATGGTCAGGTCCAGTTCGATACGCTGATCGCGCCGGTCCGGGGTAGGGCGCAAGTCGGTGATTTCGCGATCGCCTGCATAAATACCCGCCGACGTGATATCGCGTCCCGTGATCAGCCCCTTTATATGCAGCCGGTCGGCGCTATCGAAGCGGGTGGAATCGATCCGCACCGCCAGATCCGAGGCCGCCCCAGGGCCGGGAACTGGCGCGGAAGGCGGTGCGGAGCCCACCGTCGCTGGAATCGAGCTTCTCAGTGCCGCCAACTCCTGTTTCATCCTTGCCCATTGAGCACGGTTCAGATCGGCGCCGGCGCTGGGCAGGGCCGAATCGACCGCCGTCTGGTCGCGCACTAACGCGCTCAGGGCGACGCCGGCCTGTTCATCCTCATTGTCCTTGAGCGCGCGCAGCAGGCTTTGCGAGTCGGCGGCATACATTCCGATCGGACCGAGCAGGGCACTGGGCTGGTCCTCGGCATGGGTGGCGTTGAGTGTGTCGAGCAGAGCGAAAGCCTGATTGCTCAGCGAGCGCGCCAGGGCGGTGGGGTCCTGGGCCGCGGCCGTCGCGCCCACAAAGAATGCCAGCGCCGACAGGGCCAAGCCTCGGAAAAACCGCGCCATCTAGCACCTCCCAGTACCAAACTATGCCAGATCGCCACCAATTGTGCGCTGCTCCTGTGCGACAGGGCGTGTGGCAAAGTCGGTTCGATCTGTTAAATTGGAGGCAGTATGGAGCAGACGCGCGTCAACCCGATTGTCACCGACTCTGAGCGGTCGAGATCGGCGCCGGAGGCGGGCTGGCGCATCCGCTCCACAAGCCTCGTTGTGCGGGTCACGGGCGAGGATCGAGTGACTTTTTTCCACGGGATCTGCAGCAATGATATCAAGGGGATGGCGCCTGGCGGGATCGTCTATGCTTTGATACTCACCGACCACGCCCACATCATCAGCGATGTCCATGTGTGGGCGCAAGCCGACGCCCTGTGGCTGGAGATCGACCGGGAGCTATGGCCCGCCACGCAGGCGCATCTGGAGAAATTTCTGGTCGCCGACGACGTCGAATTCCAAGAACGGCCTGAGGATGCGGTGATGGAGTTGCTGGGCGACCCGGCTTGGCTGGCGCGCGCAGGCTGGTTGAGCGAGGCGGCACCGGCGCCGAACCAGTTTACCCTCCGCGACGGCTTGATGATCGGGAACAGCCAGCGCTACGGCCATGACGCCTGTTGCGTGATCGGACCGCGGGATCGGCTGGAAGCGTTGGGGACTCGACTGCAACCGTCGGGGGTGGCGCTGACCGAGGCCGAGTGCGAGCGGCTGCGGATTGAAGCTGGATGGGCGCGGGTCGGACAAGATACCAACGAGCGCACGCTGGCGATGGAGGCCGGCTTGGAGCGCGCTATTTCATTCAACAAAGGATGCTACCTGGGCCAGGAGACCGTGGAGCGCGCTACCTCGCGCGGTGGCGTGAAGCGGCGCCTGATGGGTCTGCGGATCGAGGCTGCCGCCTGTGCGCCGGGCCATTCGATCGAAGTAGCCGGCCGCGCGGTGGGTCAATTGACCAGCGTCGCGCTCTCGCCGCGCCACGGGCTTATCGGTCTGGGGATCGTCCAGCAGGCGGTCTGGGCGCCGGGAACGGAAGTCACGATCGTATCGCCGGACGGTGGGCTGGCGGCGCGGATCAGCGAGCTGCCCTTCCAGTAGCGAAGGGTGCACTTGAGAGAGGACGTGAATGGCCAATCTGTTAGGCAAGCGCTACATGTGCGCCAAATGTGGAACCGAGGTGCTGTGCAATAAACCGGGCGAGGGCGCGCTGGAATGCTGCGATCAGCCCATGCAAATCAAAGAAGCCAAAGCGTTGCCCGCTTCCGACTGAGTTGAAGAGCGGCGGCGCGATTGCGCTTTCGGCCCGAGATAGGTCGGCGGGCGATAGTTGGAGATGACTGGCGGGCAACCGGATCTGGTGCTGCACGGGGCCCGGCTGTGGGGGCGCCCGGATTGCGATGCGGTGGCGGTGGCAGGCGGCGCGATCGTCGCCTGTGGCCGGTTCTCCGAACTCAGCGCCAGCGTCGGTCCACGCACCTACTTGATCCCGCTGGGCGGACGGCTGTTGGCGCCAGGCTTTATCGATTCCCATCTGCATTTCATGGAAGCGGCGGCGGCCGCGGCGGGGGCGCGCCTTAACGCGGTGCGCAGCCTGCAGGAGTTGGAGCAGGAGCTGCGCCAGGCCGCGGCTCGCACCGCGCCCGGCAACTGGCTGCGGGTGTTTGGCTGCGACGAAAGCCTGCTGCGCGAGCGGCGCGGACCGCGCCGCGAGGAGTTGGACCGCGCCACACCCAGGCATCCCTTGCGCCTGCGCCATCAAACTCTGCACGCTTCCTGGTTGAATTCGCGCGCGATCGCTCTGCTCGGACTGGAGCGTCCCGATTTCGTGCCTCCGCCAGGCGCACGTTTGTCGCGCGATTCCAATGGGCGGGTGGAAAGCCTGGTGGTCGGGATGGAAGAGTGGCTGGCGGCGCGTCTGCCGCGCGTGCTGGCGGCGGATTTGCAAAGTCGCGCGCGCGCCTTCAGCCGCGAATTGGCGGCCGCTGGGGTAACCGCCTTTACCGATACCGGCGCGCATAACGATCTGGCGCAGTTCGCCAGCTTGGCCGAGCTGTGTGCCGCCGGCGCGATCACACAGCGCGTTTCGGTGATGCTGGGCGAAGAGCAGGTGGCTCATTTTCCCGCGGCCAGGGAGCTGTGCCAGGGCGCGCGGATAGCTTGCGCCGGGATTAAGTTTCGCGCCGCCCAGAGTTCGCCACAGCGAGTCGAGAATGTCCGGCACGCCTTGGAGATGGGCGCCAGTTGCGCCTTTCACGCCACTGAGCTCGAGGAGCTCGAAGGTGCGCTCGACGCGGTGGAAGCGGCGGCGGCAGGGTTGAAGCAGCCTCCTACCGCGCCCTGCCGGATTGAGCACGGCGGCATCATTACCGACGATCAGGCCGCTCGCATTGCCGCGCTGGGGGCCTGGGTGGTGACCAATCCCGGCTTCATCTACTATCGCGGAGCGAAATATCGCGATGAGCCGGGCCTGCTACCCTACCTTTATCGCGCGCGCAGTCTGCTGCGCGCTGGAATCCCGCTGGCGGCTGGCACCGATGCGCCGGTAACTCCGGCGCGCCCGCTGGTGGCGATCGCAGCCGCGATCACCCGAATTACCTTGGAGGGCGATCAACTGGGAGCCAAGGAAGCCTTGGCCTTGACCCAGGCCTTCGATCTTTTTACTCGCGCCGGCGCCGAGTTGGCGGGCTGGCCGGCAGGCGCGTTGCAGCCGGGCTTGACCGCCGACATGATCGTGATGGCGGCCGATCCCAACCAGCTCACGCCGGCGGAGCTGGGGTCTGCGCCCATTGATTTGACGATCGTCGGCGGACGGGTGGTATATGAGCGCGGCCGGCCCGAAACCATCACCGGCATCCCCGGCTTCTGAGCCATCCACGACCGTGGTGTTGGCCAAGCGCGGCCCAGTGGCTTGGCTGACCCTCAATCGGCCGGCGGTCTTCAACGCCTACAACCTGCGCATGCGTGACGAACTCTACCAGGCCCTGTGGGCGGTCCATCACGACCCCGAGGTGGGCGCGATGGTTTTAGCCGGAGCCGGCAGCGCCTTCTGCACCGGCGGTGACTTAAGCGAATTCGGCCACGCTCCCTCGCCGATCGTGGCTCGCTGGGTCCGTTTTCGCCGTGATGTATGGCAGCTCTTGCGCAGCCTGCCCGTGGTTTCGATCGCAGCCCTGCACGGCTACGCGGTAGGTGGCGGCTTGGAGATGGCACTGCTGTGCGACTTCGCGATCGCTGCCAGCGATACTCGGCTATCTCTGCCCGAGACCGGGATGGGGATGATCCCCGGGGTTGCAGGGACCCAGACCGCGCCGCGGCGGCTGGGGCTGGGATGGGCATTGGATCTTGCCTTGACCGGTCGTTGGATTGACGCAAATCTGGCTCGGCGTATAGGTTTGGTGGCCGAAATCACCCCGCCTAGTCAACTCGACGCGAGGGTCCAGCGGTTGGCACTTAAGCTAAGCCTGATCCCGCGCCAACTCAGCGCGGCGCTGCGATGCGCGGTGTGGGAGGGTTTGGAGTTGCCGATGGCTCAGGCTCTCAGCCACGAGCGCCAACTGGCGGCGCGGGTGAAATCATTTACCTGAACTTTTACAGGGATACTTGAGTGAATACCGTCGGCTTTCTCTCCATTCCAGCCAGCCTGTTTCCGGATCAGGAAATCCTGGTGTTCGGTCGGCGCCGCTACACCTACGCGCAACTGGCCGAGCTTAGCGCGCGAATCTGCACGGTCTTCGCCGATTTGGGCCTCGACCGTAATCCGCACGACGAGGGCGGGGCGGACGTAGTGGCGGTGCTCGATACCAACTCCGACCTCTATCTGGCGGCCTATTATGCCGCGGCCCGAGCCGGTCTGACTTTTCTGCCGCTCAACTACCGAGCCAAACCGCCCGAGTTGGAATATATGCTCAGCAGCGCGCGAGCGCGGGCTTTGCTGGTGGGCGAACGCTATCGCTCCACCGTGGCCCAGCTTCGCGATCGCATCCCTTCCCTGAAGACTGTTATCGACCTGAGCGAGGAGAGCCAGGCTAATCTGCGCCGGATGGCCGAGGCGGCGGCGCCCGCGCAAGCGGAGGCTGAAGTCGCCGAAGATGATACCTCGATCCTGATGTACACCAGCGGCACCACCTCGCAGCCCAAGGGCGTGATGCTCAGCTTTCACGATTTCACCGCCTATGTTACCGCCAATGTCGAGATGGCGGACGGCGGCGATCGTGGGGTCGCCCTGATTTGCGTGCCTTTTTACCACATCGCCGGCGCCACCGCGATGATGAGTTCGCCGTGGAGCGGCCGCAAGATGATTGTGATGCCGCAGTTCGAGCCGCGCGCATGGCTGGAGCTGGTGGCGCGCGAGCGGGTCACCCACGCTTTCGTCGTGCCCACGATGCTCAAGCAGTTGCTCGACGAGCCGACTTTGGCTCGCACCGATCTCTCCAGCCTGCGCAATCTGGCCTACGGCGGCGCGCCGATGCCGCTGGCGGTGATTCGGCGCGCGATCGAAGCCCTGCCTCCCACTATTGGCTTCGTCAACGCCTACGGCCAGACCGAAACCACTTCGTCGCTTACCATCTTGGGGCCCGAAGACCATCGTTTGGAGGGCAATCCAGAAGAGATCGAGCTTAAGCTCAAGCGTCTGGGTTCGATCGGTCGGCCGCTGGCGGATGTCGAAGTGATGGTGCGCGACGAAAGCGGCGGCCGCTTGGGGCCCGATCAAGTCGGCGAATTGTGCATCCGAACCCCGCGCGTGATGAAGGGCTACGCTGGCTATCGCGACGAGTTGGCCTTGGGCGACGGATGGCGGGCCACCGGCGACTTGGGATGGATCGACCACGGCGGCTATGTGTTCTTCGCCGGCCGCAAGGACGACTTGATCATTCGCGGCGGCGAGAATATCGCTCCAGCCGAGGTCGAGGCGGTGTTGATGAGCCATCCCGCGGTCGAGGAAGCTGCGGTGGTGGGTTGGGCCTCGCAGGAGTGGGGGCAGACGGTAGCGGCCTTCGTCGTGGCGCGCGCCGGCCAGAAGGTCGATAGCGCCGAGCTGCATGCGTTTTGCGCGGCGCGCCTGGCCAGCTTCAAATGCCCCAAGGATTATTGCTTCATCGATGCCTTGCCGCGTAACCCCTTGGGTAAAATCCTGCGCAAGGAACTGCGTGCCGTTGACTGAACCCAAGCGATCACATCGCGCCACGCCCTCCGTCGGTAGCGTGACGATTCGGCGCCTGCCCGGTTACACCGCGGCCGTTTTGCGGGGGCCGCGCGCCAATCGGCTCACGGCCGCGATGGCGCAAGCGCTGATCGATCTGGCCGAGGAGACGGAAGACGACGAGCGCGTGCGGTTTTTGGTAATCGCCGGTGGTGGTGGAAATTTTTGCGCCGGCTTCGAGCCCGACGTGGACGGGGCGGTCGTGGAATCGCTGGCCGCGGTCAGCAAACCCACGCTGGCCTTGATCGAAGGCCAGGCTTTGGATGAAGGACTCGAGCTGGCCCTGGCGCTCGACCTGCGCGTGGCGCATGCCGACGCGCGGATGGGGCTGCGCCAATTGCTCGGCGGGCAGTTGCCGCGCTTCGGCGGCAGTCAACGCCTGCCTCGTCTGATCGGAGTCGCGCCGGCGCTGCGGATGATGATGACCGGCGCCACCGTCTCGGGCCGCCAAGCGCTGAAGCTGGGACTGGTCACTTACACGGCGGCAAGCAGGGGAGCATTCGCGGCACTGAGAGATCGACTGGTCGCCAGCTTGCTCGCGCGCGCGCCGCTAGCCACCCGGCTGGTCAAGGAGGCGATTGTCAAGGGCTACGATCTGACCCTGGATCAGGGCATTCGATTGGAAGAAGACCTCTACGCGCTGCTCCAGACCACCGCGGATCGCGCCGAGGGTGTGCGCGCTTTCCTGGACAAACGCAAACCGCTATTCAAGGGAAGATAAGCGTTCGGGGAGATGTTTGCGTCAAGATGGCCAATCAACTGGGCAAGATTTACATCTGCGTCAAGTGCAATTCGCAGGTCATTGTGACCAAAGGCGGTGCCGGCGTGCTTAAATGCTGCGGCGTGCCGATGGAACAGAAGAAGTAGCGATCCGTAACCAACTTTTCGCCGTGGCGCGGGGCGGGTGGAAGAGGGCTTTTAGAGCCGCCAAACCCTCAACCCCAACCGTCGCAACAAATGGCCTCTGCGAGCATCTCGCCTGCGCCCGACGCCGTGGGACGCCCAAGCGCGGCGAAGTGCGCGGGACTGGTTTTCCCAAGGCGAAGTCCCGTCCGTTCGCGCCGCCATCGTTTATGGTGCGACCTCGCGTCCCACCGGAACGAATGAGAGGCTGTCCGCTACCAGCGCCGGCACGTAAAAAACATGCGGCTCGCCCCACACCAGGGCGAGGTGGGCGCGATTGCCGGCGGCGCGCACGGCGTTGAAGACCTCGTTGATATTGGCGTTGATCCGTAGCCGATTGGGCGCGATCGGCGCGCTCACGCGGCCGTCTTCGATCAGGTAAGAATCGCCGCTAACGGTACAGGTGAAATCACCCGCCCGCTGACCGTTGATCGGATAGGTGTACCAGACTCGTCCGACCTGGATGGCGTGGTGAAGCGAGGCCGCCAGCTTCTCGTCCTTGGTCCCTCCCCGCGCCCGCAATCTCACGTTGCTGGCTACCGCGCGCGGCGGTGCGTCAAAGCGCCGTCCGCCGTAGCTGCCCAGTCGCCAGCCGCAATTGGGCTCGACCGCAAGGCTGCCGGTCTGGGCGGCCTCCTCGGCCTGCGCCGCGCGCAGCCGCATCGTGTCGTAGTAGGAGGCCATCAGGCCGGCGACCTTGCCGTTGCTGATCAGGCGGGTACGGGCGGTCGGAAGCCCCTCGCAGCTTATTTGCCGATGGAGCGCGCCCCAGACGGCGCGCGGATCATCGTCGAGATCGAGCCGCGAATCCATGACCGCGCTGGCCAAGCGGCCGTAGTAAGCAGAATCGGCGCGATAGAACGACGCCGCGCTGAGCGAAGGCAGCACCATGTAGCCGAGGATTTCGGCGATCGGCTGGGGTCCCAGCAGTACCGGATAGCGCCCCTGGGGCGGGCAGACGCCGTGGCCGCCGCGCAGCGCCCCGTCCATCGCCTGGCCACCAAGTGCAACGGCCCGTCGCAATTGATCGATCGAGCGGCCGGCGGCGCTGGCCGCTGACTTGGCGCCGGTGGCTTCAATCAGGACGGTGATCGTGGCGGTGAAATGGGCGCTCTCGTCACTGCGAATTCCGCTTAACCGAGAACCGGCTACCGCGATCCGATCGCGGGTCAGGGTAAGGTCGCCGCCGACGATCAGACCTGGTGGCTTGGACCGATCTTCACGGCTCTCGAAGCTCTCCAGCGCTCCGCGCAGAATCCGCCATGCGTAACCGGCTACCGCCAGCGAAGTCAGCCCCATCAAGCCCGGTCGCTCCGCCGCGGCCGGAACCGGCGCGCGGCTGGCCGGTAGGCTTCGGAAATGGGGGTCGTGAACGGCGTCCTGGCGTGCCTGCGCCAAGGCTGCGCGCAGCGACATAAGATTAAGCTCTCCGGGGCGCGAGGCGTTGCCGACCCGGGGCGGATCGTCGGTGGTCAGCACGCGAACCGCCAGCCCCTGGCTGTAAAGTGACTTGGTTTCTTCCACCCCGCGCGAGGGCAGGTCGGAGGTGTAATTGAGCCGCGCGACGATCTGTTCGCCGCTTTGCGCATAGATCTCGAATTGGCGCAGGCCAGGCTCGTGCGCTGCCTGCGGTGCGGCATGGGCCACAAAATCCCGCAGCGCCTGCAAAGTCAGCATCCGCTCAGACTCCCAACAAATAGCCGCGCGAGCGCAAGGTAGGTCCGCCGTTGGACATGCGCTTGATCTGCATCGGTTGGCCCTTGCCGCAATTGGGAATGGCGAACAGCCGCAGGTCGTTGCCCACCGCGTCGATGTGGCTGAAAAAGCGCTTGGCATCCGCCGCCAGGCTGCCGGCGCGATAGAGCTGGCCCAGTCGCCCGTGATCGATCTCATAGACCCGGCTTGCCGAGATGCGAAAGTTCTCGCGTGATTCCGCGATGGAGGGCGTGCGACTGCCGCAGATGTAATAGCCGCGGCTCACCTCGCCAATGATCTCCGCCGGGGTGCGCTCGCCGGGCATGATGAAGGTGTTGGACATGCGAATCAGCGGCGCGTAGGGCGCCGCGCTGGCGCGCGCCGACCCATTGGGTGCCACACCCAGGATAGCGGCGGTGGCGCGCGAGTTGAGAAAGCCCGTATAGATACCATGATCGATATGCGACACCCGCTGGCCGGCCACCCCTTCGTGGTCGTAGGCGTAATGGCCATAGCCGGGCAGGCTCGGATCGGAGCAGGCCGACAACAGCCCGGAACCGATCGGGCGACCGATCTCGTTATCGCTCAGCGAACGCAAAAACCAACTCCGGCCCGCGTATCCCGCCTCCATCTTGAGAGCGCGGTCAGCTTCGCTGGGATGGCCCACGATCTCGTGCGCCAGGAGCGCGTTGAAATGAGGGTCGGTCACGACCACCGCCTCCTCGCCGGGTGGGCGCAAGGCGGGAGCCGATGCCAGCATCCTGGTCTCGCCGGCCAGATCGAGCGCAAATTGGCGCAGCGACGGAGTTGCCATCAGCGGATCGCCGCCCCCCTCAAAGAGGACTTCGGGCCCGAGCTGCTGACCGACAGTGTCGTGCGACTCGTCATGGCCCAGGGCGCTCTGCGCGACCACATAGCAATCTCCTTGGGTAAAGGCGAAGCCCTGGGCGAGGAGGCTGCCCTCGCTGGTGATCAGCAATTCCTGGCGCAATTCGGTCATCGCCGAGACGCTGTTGAAGACGATCTCGCCTCCCAGGCCGGCAATTTCGCCTGAGACCTCGCGGCATAGTGACTCCAATTCGGACGATGCCACTGCGGTTGGGTCGCGCACGAAGCGGGCTGGCAGATCGCACTGGCGTGAAGGCAACACGATCCAGCCGGGCGTGGGGCTGGGTCGGAAGCGAGCCAAAGCCGCGGCCTGGCGCGCATTGTAGCGCGCTCGTTCGTAGGCGCGGGCCAAGCCTGCGCGCAAGGTTTTGATCAATTTGTGTGCTTGGCGCGCCTCGCCGCCAAGTTCCAAGCCGCTGTAGCCAAAGCCGAGAGAGGCACCGGCGACGGCCAGCACGCTTACGCCCAAGCCCGCGCTTTCGGTCACCGTGCTGCGCCTCGCCGCGCCGTTATCGGCGAGCGCGGCGCGGCGAAAGACCACTTCCAGCCGCAACGAAGAAAAACAGGTGTCGCGCCGCGGCCGGCTCAGGCGCGCCAGCTCATCTGCCCCATGCTGTTTGAGGTAGTCAACCGTCTCGAAAAGGTCGTTCATGTCGGCTGCCGGAAGTTGGGACCTTTGCTGTCGGATGTCGTCGCGCCCTTATAGTAACACGAAATTCAAAACCAGCAGGACAACGATAGCGGCGGTGGCGAGGATGACGGCGACCGTGGCTAAGGCGCCCATCCAATTGGCCCAGCGCTGGCGGGTGGGAAGGACCGGATGCTCGACGTGGGCGGAATGAAAGCCGCTGTAGCTGCCGACGCGGGAGGTCAGAAAGATGCCCGAGCCAGGGATACCTGGGACGCGAGCCAGCCGACCGCGCGACCAGTTGACGTGGCGGCCGGCGATTCCCACCGTAATCCCCGGTCCCGATCGGCTGATCACGACGGGCAAGTTGGGAAAGATTCTGAACCGCCGGTGAAATCTATAGTTCACGGATTTAACTGCGCAGAGCGGCAAAAAAGCGCGCCAATATCTCTGCGCATTCTGATGCCATAAGCTCAGGATAGATTTCAACCCAGTGGTTTAACCAACTATCGCGGCCAAAATCGTAAACCGACCCTGCCGCCCCGGCCTTCGGGTCGCGCGCGCCAAACTTAACCCGCGCCAGCCGCGCTTGAATGATCGCGCCCATGCACATGGGACAGGGCTCCAAGGTGACGTACAGCGCGGCCTCGCTAAGCCGATAGCTGCCCAGGCTTCGGGCGGCCGCGCGGATCGCCAGAATTTCGGCATGGGCGGTGGGATCGTTCAGAGCCAGCGGCTGATTATGCGCGCGCGCGATAACCTTACCCTGGTACTCGATTATCGCGCCGACCGGGACTTCGCCGCTCCGGGCGCCATCTTCGGCCTCTTCCAGCGCCAATCGCATCAGGGCCAGGTCACGCGCATCGTATGGCATCGGAGTCCAATGATTGATCCCGCGCCGGTTGGCGGCAAGGCTGCCCAAGCCGAGCGAACTTGCTATCCTCGGTTGAAGAGAAGGACAGGGCGATGGCGGAATTGGGAGTCATAACCGCGGCCCAACTGGCCGAGCGAATCGGGCGAGCCGATCGCCCGCTGATTTTAGATGTGCGCGAAGCCTTCGAGGTAGCCTATGCGCCCTTTCCCGAAGCGATCCACATTCCGATGGACGAAATTCCCGCACGACTTGTCGAATTGGATCAAGAGCGGGAAATCGTGGTGCTGTGCCATCATGGAATCTGCAGCGCTCAGGTTGCCGGCTATCTCCATCAGCGCGGCTTCTCCCGCATCCTCAATTTAGTCGGCGGCATCGAGGCCTGGTCATGCGAGGTTGATCCGGCCGTGCCGCGCTACTGAGCGGCGGGCAGCAGCCGGGTTAGCGGTGGCGCCGACGCTGGCGTAAAGTGGCCTCCATGGAAGCGATTGCGGCAGCAGTGCAGATGCGCTCGGATAGCGATAAGGAGCGCAACCTGGAAACCGCGGCGCGCCTGATCGGGGCGGCTGCGATCAAAGGCGCCAATCTGGTGGCTTTGCCCGAGACCTTCAATTGGCGAGGGACGCGGGCCGCTCAGGCGCGGGCAGCGGAAGATCTCTCGGGACCCACCCTGCAATTGATGGCGCAATTGGCGCGCCAGCATCGAATCTGGCTGCTGGCCGGCTCGATCACAGAGCGGATCGCCGGCGATGACAGCCACGCCTACAACACCTCGGTACTGATCGACCCCGAGGGGGTGAGCGTGGCGCGCTACCGCAAAATCCATCTTTTCGACGTCGAGCTGACCGGACGGGTGGTGACGCGCGAATCGGATCTCAAACGGCCGGGTAGGGAGGTGGTCTGCGCGGCCACCGAACTGGGGCCGCTGGGCTTGAGCATCTGCTACGATTTGCGCTTTCCGGAACTCTTCCGGCAACTGGCCACGCTCGGGGCCGAGATTATCACCCTGCCCAGCGCTTTCACTTACCCCACTGGCCAAGCGCACTGGGAGGTCCTGGTGCGCGCCCGCGCGATCGAGAATCAGGCCTTCGTGATCGCGCCGGGACAATATGGGATGAATTCCTATGGCTACCAGGAGTACGGCAATTCGATGATAGTCGATCCGTGGGGCCGGGTGCTGGCCCGCGCCAGTACCGAGCACGAAGAGATCGTGATGGCGCCCTTGGATCGGGCCGAGATGGAGCGGGTGCGGCGCGAATTGCCGGCGCTCAAGAATCGGCGTCTGTAGGCTGCCGCCCGGAGATTTCGAAGCGAAAGCGCGCGCCGAGGCCGATGATGGCTTACCCAGAGCGTATCGCACTCTTTCCCCTGCCAAACGTGGTACTGTTTCCCACGGTCGAACTGCCCCTGCATATCTTCGAGCCCCGCTATCGCCAAATGATGGCCGAGGCTGGCCAGCGCGACGGAATCTTGGGCATGGTCCTGCTCAAGGGTGATTGGGAGCCCCACTACTACGGTAAACCCGACCTTTACCGGGTAGGATGCGCGGGCCGTATCGAGCGGCTGGTCAAGCTGCCCGACGGCCGTTACAACTTCGTCCTGCATGGCCTGAGCGAGTTCGAAATTATCGACGAGGTTGGCGACGCGCCCTACCGCCAAGCTCGGGTGGACTGGCCCGCCCAGGCCAACCCCGAGCCGGAGCCTTCCATGATGGCGGCCTTGCGGGCCATCTTGCTGGAATATGGCGGTCCGGCGGCTTCTGATGGCTGGCGGGTACTGGAAGAGCGCGGCCTGACTGGCACACGTTTACTCAATTTTCTCTGCTTTCATCTCGACCTCGACCCGCTGGAACAGCAGAGCCTGCTGGAGGCGCGCGAGCGGCGCGCGGCTGCCCTGATAGAAATTCTGAAGTTTCGTCTGGCGCAGCGTGCAGCCGGTTCCGGTGGCGGACAATCTACCCCATTGCAATAGCTCCGAAGACGGCATAAAGTAAGCAAAGTCGAGCTGTCTCTATTCTTGACGAGGAAGAGTTTACTCTCGCAAGCTGATTGACAACGGTATGGCTCGATGGTACGATCGCGACAGTAATTCTTGCCTGCGCTCCTTTTAGGCCAGGATTTAGATGGGAGGCTGACGATTCGACTGAGGATGCGTCCCCCCCCTTCGCAGCCTCGGCATCCGAAGCCTTCCATCTAAATTCTGGCTTTCCAAAAAGACGACATCGGAAGAGCTGACTATAAAACGGGGAGGGCCGCGCGGGGGTGGTGGCGTGCCTGAGGACGGATTTTCGCAAAAGCTGAATTCGAGTTATGGACTCGCATTTCGCGAAACAGCAGAGAGAAGCGAATGGCGCCGGTTGGGTCAAGCGCATAGCGGGCGAGGCGGCGATTTTTGCAGGGTTCATCGCCGAAAGAACAAGCTGTGCATTTGCTTGAAATAAGCTTCTGCCATCGCATGCTTTTGCAAGTTGCAAAACAAGGCTCGGTTAAATTTCGGAAAAAATTGGATTATTTTTTGCTCGAGGTTGGAACGAAGATTGCTTGTTCCTCCGTCAATTGGAGATCTTAGCCCGATGGTTCAAGATAGTGGCGTAGTGGGGTCGCTGTTCGTTCCCGAGATCATGACTCCGGCTCAGTTTTATGACGGCCGGCGACAGGAAGACAGCGAATTTGCACCGGTCAAGCGGTTGATGATGGCGATTCTGGAAGATGCCTTGCGCTGCTTTCAGAACAATGCCGGGGCTCAGAGCGGTCGCCGCAAGCGCCTGTTTCAAGAGGCCGAGGAGTGGCTGTGCGGCACGGGTGGCGAGGGGCCGTTCTCTTTTAATACGGTCTGCGAGACCCTCGGGATCGAGCCTGAAATGCTGCGCCGTGAGCTGCTCCATTGGCGATCGCAGCAGTTGGCCGGAGTGATTCGGCGCCCGCTGGCCCGCCGCTCGCCGGTGGTTCGGCCACGGCGGATCAGCGCGCCTACGGTCCGCCGGCGCGACCGCGCTGCTCATCAGGCCTGATTGCGGCAGAGCGCGCCTTTTTAGGCCGCGGCTCGCACGCGGGCTGCATCGCCAGCTTTCTTCACAGGCTTTACACTGATAATTTGAGGATCCGCCAGGACGCATCGTGCCCTGGCGGATCTCTGTCGCAGCCTCGGCCCGAGGCCGACCAAGCCGGTACCGGTTTCCGTGCGCCGACCGCCCGGATGCACGAATCGAAAAATCAGGGTCGGCCGCACTCCGGGCGATCGCCCTATAAGAATCGGGGATGTCCGCTTGGCAAGGTGGTGACGGCGGGCTAGGCTCTGCCTTTGACGGTCGCCCTGCGCAATGGCTGGGCTCTGTGCTGGTTTTCGGAGCGCCCCGTTAGCTCAGCAGGATAGAGCACAGGATTCCTAATCCTGGGGTCGCGCGTTCGACTCGCGCACGGGGCGCCAACCAAAACTCCGTGGTCGGCCCGAAGGGGCTACCGCGGCCGCTTTATCCCTACTCGCAGTCGGAGTGACAAGTCGCGCAACGACGATCGCGCTGGCGCTCAGGTGCGGTGCTGTTCGACCAGCTCTTCCGATTCCTCCTCTTCGCTTTCTTCCTCGCTGGGCTCTTCGCGCCAGGCCATTTCCTGGGTCAATTTAGTGATCTGGTCGGTGGTCCATTTCAGGTGATCCCGTTCCTGACGCGCCGCTTCCGTGGTCGCCTTGCGCACGGCGCGGCTCAGCTCGCGATCTTCGATCTCGCCGGCGAAGGTCGAGAGCGTCTCCCAATTCCAGTGATCCTTCGTCTCGGCCAAAACCAGGTTCTCCAGGTTGTTGAGGTCGCGCAGTTCTTCGTCGGCCTCGGTCGAGAGCAAGCCCTCGGCTTTCTGCTCGGCAAGATGGGCCTCCTGGCTCAAGTAGTCGGGGTCGCCGCCGGCAACTTCGAGCATCTGCTCGCACAACTCGATATGGCGGCGAGTCTGCTCGGCGAACCGCTCCAGGCGGTCGCGTAGCTCGTCGTGTTCCAGTTCGTCCAGAGCGCGCTGGTAAAGTTTTTCACCGCCGCGCTCCACCGCGAGCATCTGCGAGACAAAGTCCCGCAGCCATTGCATGCTGAGCGGCTGATGGCGTACCCGACGGCCGTTGGTGGCGCGCTTGGCGCGGGTCTGACGAGCCGAGGCCCGCGACGAGGCCGCGGCGGCGCGGCTTTTGGTGGTCGATTTTTTCACGGCTAACTCCTTGCGCCTCCTGAAGGAGGCATTGCATCCGATTGCGTGTTGATGGCGCCCATTTTTCCCCTCCGTCATCCGACTCGGTCGCGGATCAAAATGAGGAACGAAGTGGTTGTGACGCTTTAATTTAGCGTTTTACCGGAGCGCAAATTTGTCAATCAAAAATCAGCGACGCACGCGCCATCGGTGCATCTGACGATGCGAACGAACGCAGGTGGCCAATGTCTCCACGGCCCGCGCCTGTTCTCTTATCCCTCCGGAGTCAGAGGAAGAGGGAGCCGGCTTTTATGCGGGACGCCGCTTTCAGCATCGCTTGGCTGCTTTTCGGCGCCGCCGCCTGATTAGCCATGGATCGGAATCTAGGAGCGTGAGGGCGGTCTGCGCGGTGCTCCGAGGCTTGCATTACGGGCCACATCACGCGCCTGCCGCGCCGACGCGGTCAGCACTGCGCGGCGCCCACGCAGCGCCTCCATCGAAGCTTGGGAGTCGGCCAGCTCGAGGTTGGCGTCGGCGCTGCGCAGCGCCGCCTGCACCGCGGCATCGAGCAGGAGCAAGGCGGCCGCCAGATCGGCGCCGACCACTGGATGCGTGAATGCGGTGGCCTGGGAGCATAGTAGCAGTCCTTGAGTAGCGGCCTCGGCCACATCCAGGGGCACCTCAATAGCGCGGGCGAGGGCTGCCTCCAATGCTTGGGGCGCGCCCGCCGAGGGCTTGGACTTGGCTTGTCGGCGCTGGGTCAGGTAGTCGTTGTAGGCCGAGATGTCTTGGTCCGCCGCCCGCTGCAAACGCGTGCGCGCCAAGCCGATCCGCTCCACGATAGTTTGATCATGGCCGCCGCCGCGCGCGCGCCGCGCGCTGACTTGGATCGCCATGGTTGCCAGATCCAAGGCCAACACGGCGCAGATCGCGGTCACGCTGACCGCCGCGGGCATTGGACCGCGCGCCACCTGGGCGCTCAACTGCTCCAGGGTCACGGTCCAGATAGCGTCGTCCATGGCGGCGATTACGACAGGCCGACTATCCGGCCGGTGCGCGGGTCGAGGTCAACGTCGTAAAAGCCCGGGCGGGTGGGCAACCCCGGCATCGTACTCATCGTCCCCAGCAGCGGGTAGAGAAAGCCGGCCCCGACGCTGGCCCGTACGTCGCGCACCGGGACCACGAAGTCGCGGGGGGCGCCTTTAAGATTGGCGTCATGGCTTAGGCTTAGATGGGTTTTAGCCATGCAAATCGGCAGCTTATCGAAGCGGTTGCGGGTGAAAAACTCGATCTTGGCCTCCGCCGCAGGCAAATACTCGACACCCGCGCCGCCGTACATCCGGCGCACGATCAGCTCGATTTTTTCCTTGATGCTCAGCTCCAGCGGATAGAGGAACTGGAAATGGCTGGGTTGGGCACAAGCTTCCACCACCGCCTGTCCCAGCGCCACGGCGCCAGCGCCGCCTTGGGCCCAATGGTTGCTGACCACCGCTTCGAAGGCGCCCGCGGCCAGCGCCAGGCGCCGGATCATGGCGTGCTCGGCGACCGAATCATGTTTGAAGCGATTGATTGCGACTACCACCGGAATACCGAAGGCGCGTACGTTTTCGATCATCTTGACCAGGTTGGCGCATCCAGCTTCCAGCAGCGGCAGGTTTTCTTCGGTATATTCCGCGGCGAGCGGACGGCCGGCCACCACTTTGGGACCGCCGCCGTGCATCTTGAGCGCGCGCACGGTGGCTACCAGCACTGCGCAATCGGGTTTCAGACCGCTGGCGCGACATTTGATGTTGCAGAACTTTTCGAAACCCATGTCGGCGCCGAAGCCGGCTTCGGTCAGGACATAACCTTCTTCGCCCACCAGTTTGAGCGCTATCTGATCGGCTACGATCGAGGAATTGCCGTGGGCGATGTTGGCAAACGGGCCGGCATGGACGAAGGCGGGGGTACCCTCCAGGGTTTGCATCAGGTTGGGCATGATAGCGTCCTTCATCAGCACCGCCAGCGCACCGCCCACGCCCAGGTCGTCGGCGGTGACCGGCGCGCCGGCGCGGTCGGCGCCGATGACCATGCGGCCCAGCCGCTCGCGCATGTCGGCCAAATCGGAGGTCAGGGCTAGGATCGCCATGATCTCGCTGGCCACGGTGATATCGAAACCGGTGGCGCGCTCGAAGCCTTTTTCGTCGGGGCCCTGGCCGATGGTGATGGCACGCAGCATGCGGTCGCTGGTATCGATCACGCGCCGCCAGGTAATCGAGTCGGGATCGATATCCAGGCGGGCGAAACGACTGCGCTCGTTCGCGCTGAGTGCGTTAGGATCGGTGTGCACGATACCCAGCTTGCGCAGCCGCCGCTCCATCACCGGCGAGAAGCGCCGGCGCCCGTCGCCGGCGGGCGGACACAGGCGCTCGAACAAGGCTTTGTCGCTGGCGCTCTTCTCGTGCAGGATGCGGGCGTCGATCGCCGCCGCCAGCAGGTTGTTGGCCGCGGTGATGGCGTGGATGTCGCCGGTCAGATGGAGATTGAACTCCTCCATCGGAATGATCTGGCTGTAACCGCCGCCGGCCGCGCCGCCCTTGATCCCGAAGGTAGGACCCTGGCTGGGTTGGCGCACGCAGGTGAAGACCTTGCGCCCCAGATGGGCGCCCATCGCCTGGCTGAGGCCAACCGTGGTCGTGGTCTTGCCTTCCCCTAACGGGGTGGGAGTAATCGCGGTGACGACCACGTATTTGCCGTTGGGTGCCGCACTCAGCCGTTCGCGCACCGAGAGATGGACCTTGGCCTTGCTCTGGCCGTACAGCTCCAGCTCGCCCGGCTCGATGCCGGCTTCGGCCGCGATTTGGGTGATCGGTAGCGCGGTGGCGGACTGCGCGATTTCGAGATCGGACGGAACGGAACCGAGCAGGTTGGTCAACTTATGCGGCATATGACTTGATCGCTCCCTGATTGGCGCGGCGAGCGCGGCTTTTCGTAATCCTGGTGTGGCCCGCTGCCGCCACGCGCTCGAGCGCTCTCATCGGCCCCTGATCGCGATTTGCTCGGCGGCTAACAGGGTGTTGCGGACCAGCATCGCGACCGTCATCGGGCCTACTCCGCCGGGCACCGGCGTGATGAAGGCGGCGCGCTGGCGGGCGGGCTCGAACTCGACGTCGCCCACGATTGCGCTGGCGGTGCGATTGATGCCGACGTCGATCACGGTCGCGCCGGGCCGAATCCATTGGCCGCGAATCAGGCCGGGTTTGCCCACCGCCGAGATCACCACGTCGCCGCCGGCCACTTCGCCGGCCAGATCGCGGGTGAACTCGTGGCATAGGACCACGGTCGCGTTGCGCTCCAAGAGTAAGAAGACCAGCGGCCTGCCCACCAGCACGCTCAAACCTACCACGACCGCGCGCTTGCCGGTCAGCTCCTGGCCGGTCCGATCGATCAGATCGATTACGGCCAACGGAGTGCATGGACGCAGCCCGGGTTCTCCCGCCATCAACCTGGCCTGGCTGCTGGGCGAGAGGCCGTCCACGTCCTTGTCAGGAGCGATCTCCGCCAGGGCCGCGTTCTCCAAGGCGCGGTCGGGCAGCGGCAACTGGAGCAGGATGGCGTGTACGTGCGGGTCGCGGTTGAGCCGGTAGATGTAATGGGTCAGTTCATCCTCGGTGATATCGGCGGCCAAGTGATGGACCTGCGAGATGATTCCCACCTGCCGGCAGGCGCGCTCCTTGGCCTGCACGTAGATGCGCGAGGCGGGATCGTCGCCGACCAACACTACCGCCAAGCCGGGCGTGACGCCGTGCTCCCGCTTGAGCCGGGCCACGCCTTGGTGGACCTCTGCGCGCACCGCGCGCGCGGCCAAGGTGCCGTCCAGGATCTGTCCGAGCGGCGCAGGGACCGTTTCAGCTCTGCTCTGGGCTACCATCTAATCGAACACCACGGTCTTGTTAGCATAGGACAGCACTCGCCGCTCCAGATGCAGGCGCACGCCGCGAGCCAGCACGACCCGCTCCAAATCGCGTCCCTTGCGGATCAGGTCGGCCAGGCTGTCGCGATGGCTGACGCGGGCAACATCCTGTTCGATGATCGGCCCCGAATCCAGCAGCGGGGTAACGTAGTGGCTGGTGGCGCCGATCAGTTTGACGCCGCGCTCGTAGGCCCTGGCATAAGGGCTGGCACCGACGAAGGCGGGGAGAAAGGAATGATGGATATTGATGATCGCGTTGGGGTAATGGGCGATGAAATCGTTGGTGAAGACCTGCATATAACGGGCGGTAACGATCAGGTCCACGCCCAGTTGTTTGAGCAGCTCGAGCTCGGCGGCTTCCTGCGCCAGTTTGTTCTGCGGCGTGATCGGGAAATAATAGTAGGGCAAGTGCTGGCGCTCGACCACCGGACCCAGGGCGGGATGATTGCTGATTACCGCCGCGATCCGTCCGGGCATCTCGCCGATTTCCCATCGATGGAGCAGATCGAGCAGGCAATGGCCCAGGCGCGAGACGAAGATCGCCACCGCGGGCTGCTCGGTGGAAAAGCGTAACTGCCACTCCATCTGGTAGTGTTCGGCAAGCGGGCGAAAGGCTTCGGCAATCTGCGCCGCGGGCAAGCCGAAATCGGTCAGGGACCATTCCACTCGGGCAAAAAACTCGCTGGTCTCGGCATCCAGGTGATGATCGGCGTGCAGGATGTTGCCCTCGCGGCGGCTGACGAAATCGGCGATGGCGCGCACCAGCCCTTTGCGATCGGGGCATTTCATCAGCAACGTCGCGGTCTGTGGCTGGTCCCCGGCAGTGGACATCGTTGCGCTCCTTGGCTAACCGCATCGCCGCGGCGGGCGGGACTTTCTTAAGGCCCGCCGGTCCCAGTCGGCGCCGCAGTGCCCTCCAATTTAATCGTGCGGACCATTTTTCGATAGAGCAGGCCGCGGCGGCCGGCTTGTGCATCGATCGGCTTTGCATCACGATAGGGTCACCCGCCCGGGAGCGTCCTGCGCGAGCCGCGGGCCGCAAGCCGATGTCCGATCCGACTCCAAGCGAGCATCCAACCTCTTCTGCCGGGATTCTATTCGTGGTCGCGACCCCGATCGGAAATCTCCGCGACATTAGTTTGCGCGCGCTCGAAGTGCTGGCGGAGGTGGACGTGATCGCCTGCGAAGATACCCGCTATACGGCGCGATTGCTCGCGGCCCACGGGATCCACACCCCGCTGATCAGCTATTTCGAACATAATGAACAACGGCGCGCGCAGGAACTGGTCGAGCGGCTGGTGCGGGGCGAGCAAGTCGCTTTGGTCAGCGATGCGGGTACGCCAACAATCTCCGATCCTGGCTACCGGCTGGTGCTAGCGGCCGGCGAGGCGGGAATCGCGGTACGCGCTTTGCCCGGCCCCTGCGCCGCGATTGCCGCCCTGATGGTCGCCGGCTTGCCCACCGATCGCTTCGTGTTCGAGGGCTTTTTGCCCCCCCGCGCGCAGGCCCGCGCCCAGCGCCTGCGCGAATTGGCGCACGAGCCGCGCACCCTGGTCTTTTATGAAAGCGCGCGTCGCTTGGGCCAAAGCCTGGCCGCGATGGCGCAGGAATTGGGCGCCGATCGCCCCGCTGCGGTGGTCCGGGAGCTGACCAAGCTTTACGAGGAGACCGCACGCGAAACTCTGGGCCGATTGGCCGCGCGCTTTGCCCGTGAGGAGGCGCGCGGCGAGATTACCGTGGTCGTGGCCGGCGCCACCGTCGCGCCCCGGCCCGAGCACGAGAGCGTCAGCGCCATCGATCTGATCGCGGCCGGGATGGAGCCGCGGGCGGCCAGCAAGGTTATCGCCCGTCTGAGCGGGCGGACCAGCCGCGAAATCTATCAGGAGCTGGTGCGCGAGCGCGAGCAATCCAAGCCGTGACCGTGGCCCTTCGATAGCGGGGGAAGGATCAGAAAAGTGCAGCCAGCTTGAAACCAGTCGAGCGCTACGATTGAATGCCGCGGGGAAGGAAGACGGGAGTCGAATGGCGACGGCAAGACGTGGCGGGACGGCTGCGATACGCATCCTGGTCGTTCACGGTCCCAATTTGAACCTTTTGGGCGAGCGTGAGCCCGCGCTGTATGGGAGCACGACGCTGCGCCAAATCGATGCTCAACTGCGCGCCTTGGGGACCGAATTCGGGGTGCGAGTGGAAAGCTTTCAGTCCAACAGCGAGGGCGAGCTGGTCGGGCGTATCCAGGCGGCTCGCGCCCAGGTGGACGGCGTCATCATCAATCCCGCCGCCTATACCCACAGCAGTATCGCGATTCGCGATGCGCTGGCGGTGCTGAAGGTACCGATGGTGGAGGTGCATCTGTCCAACATCTATCGGCGCGAGCCCTTTCGCCATCATTCTACGATCGCCGACTTGGTCGACGGGCGCATCGTTGGCTTGGGCGCCGCGGGCTACGCTCTGGCGCTGCGCGGGCTCATCGAGATAATCCAGGCGCGTCACCAGGGCCGGCGGCCCAGGGAGAAGGGAGTCAGGCGCGAGCCTGCAAATGAATAAGACAAGTCAGAAAACCGGTCGCGGCGCGCTGGTCGAATTGCGCGAACTCAAGGCGCTGGTCGAGCTGATGCGCGACAGCGGACTTACCGAATTGGAAGTGGACGGCCGCCAGGGACGCATCCGCCTGGTGCGTGGCGAGGCGCATCCGCGCGCCGCCCAGGCCGCACCCTCATCGCCGGTGGCCGAGGCGGCCAGCGTGGTGGCGCGCCCGGCTCCCTCCGGTCCGGCGGCCATCCCGGCGCTGGAGCTGGCGGCCGGTCAGGTGCTGATCACTTCGCCGATGGTGGGTACGTTTTACCGTGCCGCGGCACCCGACGCGCAGCCCTTCGTGCGCGAGGGCGATTCGGTCCACAGGGGGCAAACCCTGTGTATAGTGGAAGCGATGAAAATGCTCAACGAGATCGAGGCGACGGTCAGCGGGCGGCTGGTACGGGTGCTGGTGGACAACGGCCAACCGGTGCAATATGGGCAGCCCCTGATGGTGATCGAGGGCGCCTGAGGCTACAATTGGAATAATCGTGGCTGGTTTTCGCAAACTGCTTATAGCCAATCGCGGGACTATCGCGATTCGAATCATTCGGGCCTGTCGAGAGCTGGGGATCCCGACCGTGGCGATCTATTCCACCGCCGACCAGTCGGCGATGCACGTGCGGATGGCGGATGAAGCGGTCTGTATCGGTCCGCCTGCGGCCCAGGATAGCTACCTCAACATCCCAGCCGTGGTCAGCGCGGCAGTCGCCTATGGCGCCGACGCGGTCCATCCGGGTTACGGGTTTCTGTCCGAAAACGGCGATTTCGCCGAGGCCTGCGAGCGCTCGGGCCTGCATTTCGTGGGCCCGCGCGCCAGGCATATTCGGCTGATGGGCGACAAGCCGCGAGCGCTGCGAATCATGAAGCGCGCCGGCGTGCCGGTCCTGCCCGGTAGCGAAGGAACCGGTGTCAGCGAACTGCGCGAGGCGATTGCGCAGGGCAGCGCGCTGGGCTTTCCGGTCTTGATCAAGGCCGCGGCCGGAGGCGGCGGCAAGGGGATGCGGGTGGCGCGCGATGCCGACGAGCTGGCGCGGCTGTTTCCCCTGGCTCGCGCCGAGAGCGAGGCCGCCTTCGGCTCGCGCAAGATGTACCTGGAGAAGTACCTGGTCGAGGCCCGCCACGTCGAGTTTCAGATCCTGGCCGACAATCGCCGCAGCGCCATCCACTTGGGCGAGCGCGACTGCTCCATCCAGCGCCGCCATCAGAAGGTGTTCGAAGAGTCGCCCTGTCCGGTCCTCAGCGCTCGCCTGCGCGAGAAGATGGGCAAGGCCGCGGTGCGCGCCGCCGAGGTGGTGGGCTACACCAACGTCGGCACGGTGGAGTTTCTGCTCACCGCCGATCAGCAATTTTATTTCATCGAAATGAATACCCGGATTCAGGTCGAACACGGCGTGACCGAGATGGTGACCGGAATCGATCTGGTCAAAGAAAGCTTGCGCCTGGCGATGGGCGAACCGCTGCGCCTGCGCCAGCGTGAAGTCGAGTTGCATGGTGCGGCGCTGGAATGCCGTATCTACGCCGAGGACCCCGACACTCATCTGCCCTCGCCCGGGGTGGTTTCCAACCACCATTCGCCCGGCGGCCTGGGGGTCAGAGTAGAGACCGCCTTGTACGACGGCTATGAAGTTCCGGTCCATTACGATCCCATGGTGGCCAAGCTGATAGTCCATGCCGGCGAGCGCGAGCTGGCGATCGCCCGGACCAAAGCCGCCCTGCGCGAATATGTAATAGACGGGATCAAGACCAACATCCCGTTGCATCTGAAGATTCTCGACGACCCCGATTTTCGCCTGGGACGGGTCTCGACTCGCTTTCTGGATCGCTTCGAGCCCAAGCGCGAGCAGCCGGCGCCCAAGCCAGAGGTGAAACCCGCCGCGCCGCTCAGGCGGCGCACGGGAGCGCAACCCGCGGTATGAAACTCTTTGGTCTGTTGGCGCTGGCTTGGTTGTTAGGTCTGATGGCGCCGTTAGCGGTCCGAGCTGGCGCGCCGGCGGCCGTCTCCGCGCGACCGCAGCCACGAATCGCAGTTGCGCAGCCGGTGTACGACTTCGGATCGGTTCCCCAGGGGCCCTCGATCAGTCACAGCTTCACGATCAAGAACGTGGGTCAGGCCGAGCTGCTGATCGGCCAGGTGCAAAGCACCTGCGGATGCACGATCGCGGCCCTGGCCCAAAAGAGCTTGCGTCCGGGCCAGAGCACCCAGGTGCTGGCGACGTTCGATACTCGCCACGAGCGGGGCAAAGCCTCGCGCCAAATCGACGTGTACAGCAACGATCCGCGCACGCCGGACCTGGCGCTGACCATGGAGGGCGTGATCACGGTGGCGGCTGAAGCCGTACCGAGCGAGGTCAACTTCGGCGATTTGCGCAAGGGGACAGGGGCGACGCGCGAGGTCGCGATTCGGCGGCTGCGCAAGGGCGCACAAATCAGCATCGTCAAGGTCAGCAATACCAACTCGCACATCGCCATCGCTCGTCAAAGCGGAGGCCCAGACGCGGTGGCGCGGCTGGAGCTGACGGTCAGGCCTGACATGCCCGCTGGACCCTTCGAAGATACCATCGAGCTGACCACCAACGACCAACCGATCGAAATTCCGCTTTACGGCCGAGTGGTGGGGGATCTGCGGGTGGAACCGGCACAGGTTTCCTTTGGGATTCTGCCGCACGGGCAGAGCGCGGTGCGCTACGTGCGGGTGGTCAACAGTGGGGCGCGGCCGGTGACGATAGTCGCGTTATCCAGCACCAACCCGGCGGTCAGCGTAACGGCCAAGCCACTGGCGGCGGGTAGGCAGTATCGGCTGGCGCTGGCGCTGCGCGGAGGGACGGCAGACGGGCAACTGCACGGCCAACTTCAGATCAAGACCGACGACCCCCAGCAACCGCAACTCACCGTGCCCTTCTTCGGCATCATAGGGTCATTCAAGACCAATCAGAGCTGAAAAGCTCGCTCGCCGCTGCCGCCATTAGACGGTTGGCTGCCGCCGTCGGGCTGAACTAAAATTGGTGATCGGTAGACCTGATGGCGCTGCGGCTTAAATCGGCGGCTCGCGTCCGTCGCGGCTTTGTGCGGCTGGTGCTCAAGCTGCTGACCACGCCCCTGAAGAATTACAGCCTGAAGATTCCCAACGATCTGGTCAACCTCAAGCGCTACATTCGAAAAGGGGATGTGGTGCTGGTGGAGGGCAACGAGCGGATCAGCGAAGCCGTCAAGTATTTGACTCAAAGTTCCTGGTCTCACGCCGCGATCTACGTGGGCGACGAGGCGCTGCGGCGCGACCACGCGCAACGGGACGCGCTGCTCGAGCGCTTCGGCGCGGAGGCCGAATATCTGCTGGTGGAGGCTTTGGTCGAAGAGGGGGTGGTGTTGGCCCCGCTGATCAAGTATCGCGATTTCAACATCCGCATCTGCCGCCCCTTCAACTTGACCCGCCTTCATCTATCTCAAGTGCTCGACGATGTGTTGGGACATGTGGGCGACACCTACGACCTGCGCAACATCTTCGATTTGGCGCGCTATTTTCTGCCGGTGACGATGGTGCCGCGGCGGTTTCGGCGCAAGGCGCTGAATTTTGGTAGCGGCGAGCCGACCCGGGTGATTTGCTCCAGCCTGCTGGCCAACGCTTTTCTCAAAGTGCGCTACCCAATCCTGCCCGAGTATCTTGAGTTGCCCAGCAGTGTCAGACCGCGCGGCTTGCTCCGCCGCCTGGACCCGCGCCGCTTCGGATTGCTCCAGAGCCGGCCGGCGGGATTGGTGACGCCGCGCGATTTCGACCTGTCGCCATATTTCGAGGTGATCAAGTTCAACCTGATCGAGGCGGAAAAATTCGACTACCGCCGGCTGCAGTGGGCGGAGTCCGAGGGCAGCAGCGGCGCACTGGAAAAGCGCGGGCTCGAGCGATAAGGTAGGAACGTCTGGCCAGGCGGCCGCGTACCGGGCAGGAGCACACACGGGAATGACGGACAATGCCAATCGCTCCACGCTGGAGAAGACGATCGCCAAGATCCTCCAGCGCCATTGCAACTTCGGCTGGGCCCACTACTACATTCCCAGCGAGCGCTTTCCCAGTCTGATTCAGGAACTGGTCGAGGTGATCGGTCCTAGCGGCCAAGTCGGCCATCAGGAGTTGGTGGAATTTTTCTTGCGCACGCAGCGTTTATCTTCCGCCCAGCAGAAGGCGGAAAAATTCGAGGAACAGTTCACTATTTGTCGGCGCGGCTGAGCGCGGCGCGCCTTGACCAAGCTCCGATCGGCGCCGGGCCGCATGGCTCGAGTGCAAGGGACTAGCAATGGATGCGTTGCAAGCGATTTTGACCCGCAAGGTGGTGCGCAAGTACAGCAACCGCCCGGTTAGCCTGGAGCAACTCGAGCAATTGGTCGAAGCGGGACGCCATGCGATGAGCGCCATGAACCGCCAGCCTTGGAGCTTCATTATCGTGCGCCGGCCCGAAACTTTGCGCGAGTTGGGTGCGCTCACGCCCAACGGTCGCTTCATCGCCGAAGTCCCCGCCGCGATTGTGGTGCTCAAGACCTTGGAAGGGCGTTTCAGCGACGAGGATTGTGCGCAAGCGGTGCAGAATATCGCCAACGCGGCTTGGGCAATGGGGTTGGGAACCTGCCGGCCGGGAGTAGACAACGAGGCACGGATCGGCGAATTGCTCGGGCTGCCGGCGCAGGCCAGGATTTTCACCATCATGCCGATTGGCTATCCCGATCCAGGCAACCTGCCCGAGGGCCGACCGCTTAAAAAGCGGGATGAAACTACCAGTTACGAGCGCTTTGGCCAGACTCGACCCTAGTGTCGTTTCCAGCAAATTGCGCTGCTCTCCGCGCGGTCGCTCCAGACGTCAACAAGTCTGCGGAGGCGGAGGCCGGGATTTGGGCGTGCGCATTGGCCCGGGCGCGAAATTTCACGACCTTCACGCCGAGCGGGTGCCGGCAAAGCGCCGAAGCGTGGCATTTGGGGGAAGGCTAAGGAATTTTTATGCTTGCGAGCTGCTTCATCGGGCCGGATTCTGAACCGCCGTGCGGCGCTGCACTGCTGGTGGCTTGTTTGTCTGGCATCTATTATCGGAAGAACGCTCGCGCAGGCGTAATTTAACGGAGAGTGACAATGGCTATCGAACAGATTGAACCTTTTCGCGCCTACCGCATACTAACCGAGGACGTCAAGGCGGTATATTTGGACGTGCGTAGCGAGGAGGAATTCGCTCAGGGTCATCCCACCGGCGCGATCAACATTCCGATCTTCTTCTTTCGCGGGCCGGGGCAGCCCGAGCCTAATCCGGAGTTCCTGGCGGTGGCCGAGAAGGTCCTACGCAAGGACCAGCAACTGGTCGTGGGATGCATGGCTGGGGGTCGCTCGCAGCGCGCCTGCGAAGCGCTTGAGCAGGCCGGCTTTCAGTGCCTGGCCAATGTGCGCGGCGGCTTTGGCGGTGCGCGCGACGCCAGCGGCGCGGTAGTGATCAAGGGCTGGAGCGAGAGCGAGTTGCCGGTGTCCAGCGACGTCGAAGAGTGCGGCTACCAGAGCATGCGAGCCAAAGCCGGACTTTAGGCCGGGGTCGGCGATGCCGATACGGCTAGGCAGAATTTATACCCGCGGCGGCGACCGCGGGATGACCTCGCTGGTGGGTGGCGTGCGAGTGGCGAAGGACAGCCAGCGGGTGGAGGCCTACGGCACGGTCGATGAGCTTAATGCCGCGGTTGGCGTGGTCCGCACGCTTTTAATCGAGCAGGGCGCAGGCCTGGGTGAAGAGCTAAGTTGGTACGCCGAGATGCTGCGGCGGATTCAAAACGAGCTGTTCGACCTGGGCAGCGAGCTGGCCACTCCGCCTGGGCGCGAATATGACGGCATGCATCGGATGGGGCCCGAGGAAGTCAGCCAGCTCGAAGGCGAGATCGATCGCATGAATCAGAGCCTGGAGAAGCTGGCCTCCTTCACCTTGCCTGGCGGCGGTCAGCTCAACGCCTTTCTGCATCTGGCCCGCACCGTCTGTCGGCGTGCCGAGCGCAGATGCTGGACGCTCAAGCGCGTGGAAGCGGAAATCAACGAGCAAGTGCTGATCTATTTGAACCGCCTCAGCGATCATCTGTTCGTGCAGTCGCGCTGGGTGGCCAAGCGCCTTGGCGAAGCGGAATTTGTTTGGGACCGAGGTTTGCGGATCGATACCCGAAGCCGGCGCAAACCTGGCGGAGAGCATTGATGGCCATGCCCCAGCCGATCTATTTCCGTCAGGTCGAAGTCGGGCCGATGGCGAATTACGTTTACCTGATAGGAGATCCTCAGACCCGCATTGCCGCTATCGTCGACCCGGCCTGGGAAGTCCAGCGCCTGGTCGACATGGCGCAGACCGATGGCTATGAACTGCGCCACATCCTGCTCACCCACTATCACCCCGACCATCTGGGCGGCGATTTCATGGGCGCACACGTCGAGGGCGCGGTGGAAGTGCTTGGCCGGGTCAAGGCCAAGCTTTACGTGCAGAAGGCCGAAATTCCCTGGGTGCGCCGTTTGGCCGGGCTGGCCTCCAGCGACGTAGTTCCGGTCGAGGGTGGCGACCAGGCCCGGGTGGGTGAGTTGAATCTGACTTTCATCCATACTCCGGGTCATACTCCCGGTTCGCAATGTTTCATGATCGATCGCAAGCTGATTTCCGGTGACACCCTGTTCATCGGCGGCTGCGGGCGGGTCGATTTGCCCGGGGCCGACCCGGCCCAGATGTATCACAGTCTCAATCACACCCTGCGCAACCTTGCCGACGATACCGTGGTCTATCCCGGTCATGCCTACGCACCCCAGCCCAGCTCCACCATCGGCGAGGAAAAGCGCGGCAACCCTTATATGCGGTTCGATTCACTGGCCCAGTTTCTCGCTGCGATGGGCAGCCCCCGCGCAAAGTAAAATCGCGGTTGCCGGCGCCATCAGTTTTGAAAAATTTACAAGACATGGCGGGGCTCGCGGCGCCAAGACAGCACGATTGCGGCGCTTAACTATGGCCCTGCATTTGCTTTATCTGCGGTGAAGACTGGCGCTTGACGCCAAGAAAACACGCGTCTTCGTGTTCTTAGGCCGCTTGGCTGGCGGCGCGGAGGGTGCAGCGGATCTATGCGGGTGGGTTCCAGGTCTAGGTTATCGATCCCGACAATTCTGATTGTCCTCAGCCTGAGCTTGCTGGCCGGCTCCTGCCAGTTGGTGACAAGCCTGGTCAAGAACGACGGCGAGCGGGTGAAGACGGAGCGTCCGCCTCGTCCCGCGCCCGGCCAGCCCAACCTGATCATCTTTGCCTTGGATGGGGTCGGACACGACCAGCTCATGGAAGCGCTAAGCGCGGGCGAGATGCCCAATCTGGCGGGAGTCCTGGGGCCGCCGCGCGGGGCCGACTTATTCGCTCATGCCTACTCGGTGCCCAGGACCGTGAGCATGATGCCCTCCAGCACAGTGGCCGATTGGTCGGCGGTCTTTACCGGTCTGCCGCCGGCGTGGAACGGTTTGCCGGGCGACGAATGGTTCGACCGCTCCACCTTGAGGTTTTTCGCGCCGGTTCCGATCACGGTGACCGAGTCGGCGGATTTCGAGGCGATGCTGATCGACGATCTGGTCGGCAAGCAACTCAAAGTGCCGACTCTGTACGAACAATTGGCCTTGCGCACCAACGTCTCGATGCAGATGGTCCATCGCGGCGCCAGCGTCTACACCATCTTGCCGCCCGCCTCGATCCTGGACTTTATCGATGAGTTCGTGGCCGGCGAAATGGAGGGTGAGGACAGCCATCAATCGGTCAGCGGCGTGATCGATACCCAATCGGTGGCCAAGGCGATTAAGGCGCTGGATCAGCATGGGATTCCCGCCTTGCAGACCGTCTATTTCCCCGGAATCGATATCTACACCCACGCCTCGCCCAATCCCTTGACCTCACAGGTCAACTACCTTGCGACGGTGACCGATCCGGCGATCGGACAGGTGCTCGCCGCTTACCGGCGTCAGGGCGGTCTGGCCAATGCGTATGTGATCGTGATCGCCGACCACGGCAATACCCCGGTGCGCAACGATGCACGTCACGACTTGGGGGTGGGGCAGGAGACTCGCGGTTCGCTATGGCAGGTGCTGGCCGCCAGTGGATTCCGCGTCCGCCCACCGGTGCTTAAGCTGGCCGCCGCCGACGCGGCAACCTATCAGGCGGTAATCGCCTCGCAAGGCTTCATCGCCAATATCTATCTGGCCGACCGGGCCACTTGCGAACAGGCGGGCAGCAGCTGCGATTGGAGTGAACCGCCTCGCCTGGAGCGCGACGTGATGCCGGCGGTGCGGGCACTGTATCGCGCTTCCCATCGAGGTCACGGCTACCTCGCTGGCACGATCGATTTGATCTTCGCGCGTCCGCCGGTGGCGGCGGGCCGCGAGGCGCTTCCCTTCGAGATTTACGATCGTGGCCGGCTGGTGCCGATTCCGGAATATCTGGAGCGTCATCCGCGCCCCGACCTGGTGCAACTCAATCGGCGCATGCGCTGGTTGGGCGCGGGACCTTACGGCAATCGCGCCGGCGACATCGTCCTGCTTGCCCGCACGGGCCTCAATCGGCCGCAGAGTAAGCGCTATTATTTCGCCGCCAAGGGGCATTGGTCCTTCCACGGTAGCGCCAGCATCCAGGACAGCTATGTTCCCTTCATTGTGGCTCAAGTCGGAGGCTCGGGCGCGGCCATGAAGCGCGAGGTGGCCGCGGTGCTGCACGGACCGCCCTCGCAGATGGCGGTTACGCCGCTGGCGTTGCGGCTGCTCAATCAGTAAAAACGGCGGCTGAGGTCAGCGGCCGCGCCAGAGCGGTTTGCGCTTTTCCAAAAACGCGCGCGGTCCCTCGCGCGCGTCCTCGCTGTGCTGGACCTGCTCGATCAGTCGATCGAGGTCTTCGTGAGGGGCCTGGAAGGCGACGCTCATCGCGCGACGCAGGCAGGCCTTCATCGCGCGCAGGGAGAGCGGGGCGTTGGCCACGACGTTCTCGACCCAGGCTCGCGCGCTTTGGTCCAGTTCCTGGTCGGCCACCACTTGGTGCACCAGTCCCATCGCCAGCGCCTGCTCGCTGTCAAGAATCTGGGCCGTGAAGAGCAGGCGCGCCGCGCCCGCCGCGCCGCACACCTCGATAAGCTTTCGGGTGAAGCTGAAGGGCAGCATGATGCCGACTCGGGCCAGGGTCATCCCCAGGCGGGCGCCGCGCGCGGCCAGGCGCAAATCGCAATGCAGCGCCAGCTCCAGGCCGCCCGCCAGCGCGATGCCATTGATCGCGGCGATAGTTGGCAACGGAAAACGCTCCAGGCGCTGGAAGACGCTCTCCAGGTTGCGCTGGCCGGGGGCGGCGCTCTCCAGCACATGGGCCTGATTGAGGTCGATTCCGGCGCAAAAGCTTTTGCCCTCGGCGCGCAATAGGAGGGCGCGCAAGCCAGGCTGAGTGGCGGCCGCCATCAGGGTGTCGTCGAGTTCTTCAAGCATTCGCTCGTTGATGGCGTTGTGCTTGTCGGGGCGCGCCAGCGTGATGGTCAGCCAAGAAGCCCCCTGTTCGACCTTGATCGTTGTCTCGGCCACGGCCCACCTCCTACCGATGCTGCCTCGCGACGTTGCCTGCCAGCATGACAAGCCGGTTCGACACAGCCAACCGCGATTTGCCGCTGTGCTCCGCCCCAGCGGCCCGCCTCTCCAGGCTTCAGCTCAGCGGGCGGCTGTTGTCGGGAGTATCGACGTCAAAGCTGTTCACCACCATCGTGATCATTGTGTAGTACCCCACCACGGTGACCAACTCGATTAGCCGCTCGCGCCCCAGGAGGGCCAAGCCGCGCTGGTAGCTGTCCTCGCGCAGGCTTTTGGTTTCCACCAGCTCGTTGACCAAGTCGTAGATCACGCGTTCGTCATCGCGCGCCAAGGGCGGTGTGCGGCGCGCTTCGATCGCGTCGATTACCTCGGCGGTCAGGCCGGCTTCCAAGGCCGCGCCGCGATGGACGAACCAGGGGAACTGAGCTAACCCGCGGCGGATTACGATAAGTACGGTCAGCTCGAACAAGCGTTTTTCCAATTGCCCATTCAGGCGCAGCGCCATCGTCATCTGGTTGGCCCCCTGTGCGATCGCGGGCGTGTGCAGCCAGATTGAGAAGGGTCCGCGGATGCTGCCGCCGCGCGGGCCGGCGAACTCGTCGTACAAGCGCTGCTGTTCGGTGCTGAGCTGAGCTTTTTGCGGTAAGGTCAAACGAGCCATGTGCGGCCTCCGGCACCAAAGTGGGCAAATGTTGAGTAGGCGAAGTGGATCTCTACCACGGCACGCTGGATCGGCAAAGGAAGGCGGCACAAAAGCCGCGTGCGGATGCGCTGGTGAGGAGTGGCAATCGAAGGGAGCCCATTTTTTGCCGCAACGGTTGCAAGTTTGCCACATTCGTTACCATTTGCTGCCGAAAGGCTTGGATCCTTTGACCTCGGCAGTGCCGCGCGCCGGTCGCGCCCAAGGCAGCTTCTATCCGCGATCTTCTCCTCCCAAACAAGAGCAGATAAGCGAGCGAGCACGGGCTGCGGAGCCTTTTTTTCGCGCTCGCCAACGCTCGTGGACGAGCCGGATCCTGAAATCCAAGATTGGGAAGCGTCGCGCCAAGATTTGGCATCTCCTTTGCGTAGAACTCTCGCACAGGAGGACAGGGCGACGCGCCGCGAATCTATCCGCGAGACTGGCGGGCGAGGTCGTGAGGCGGTTGCCGGAAAGTGATGGCAATCTCAAGCCGAAGCGCGGCCAAAACATCGCCGCTCAGACAGGGTCGCCCCAGCTATGTCTGCCTGTTGTGCAAACAGCATCAGCCCATGTTTTCTCCCTTGGGCGGATCAATCGACGGTATCTGTCCGCAATGTCGTCGTACGGCGCTGGGCAATTGCACGGTTTATGAGCGAGGTTCGGGCAAGGGCGCAATTCCGCGCAATTTGGTGACGCAGTACCGGCTGGGGCGATCGGAATCCTGAGCGATTTGAAGCTGCCGTCCCAAGCCGAGCAGGCCGAGCGATGCCCCTGCATGTCGGCGGTGCCGTGCGGCGCCGCCAGCCTTTGCTTCGCCGGCGGTTTGCTTCAGGATATTCCAGATGAGTGTCAGATTGAGGATGACCGGTTGCTCGCGGAGGGAGTGAGTGGCTGGCGTGGTTTTGTGGGCGCATGCCATCGGCGGCGCGGTTTTGGTGCTGGCCTGCATCTGTCTGGCTCTGGCGGGGGCGGCGTTGAGCGGGGAAGAGGACGGGGGCGAGGAATTCGCCCGCCGCGTCCTGCCTGGTTTGAATTGGTTGGCCAGCGCCGGCGCGGTTGTGCTGCTGATTACCGGGGTCGGCAACCTGATGGCCGTTGGCACCAGGCGCCATTATCGCTTCTCGACCACCTTCGAGGCCGTGCTGGCGGCCAAGCTTATCTTGTTCGTGTTGATCGTGAGCGGCTTGTTGGGCTTGTGGGGCGTGGCCGCCGGGATGCGTCGCAGCAATGTCGCGCGCCCTGGCACACTGCGGCGCGCAGTGATTCTAGCCGCCGCCTGTGCATTGATGGGAGCGATCGCATTGGCTTTGGGGCTGTGGCTGGTAGGATCATAACTGGGCCACGGACTTGGGTCCGGAAGGTCGATCGCGACAAGGGAAAGCTCGGGTGGTTCAACCGCCGCTTATTACAATCGGTGAATTTCGCGTCGCGTTTTTGAGCGATGGGTTGTGGCGCAACGATGGCGGCTGCATGTTTGGGGTGGTCCCGCGTCCCTTGTGGCAGCGCCAGCATCCGCCCGACGAGCACAATCGCGTCCGCCTCAACCTGACTTGTCCTCTGATCATGCGCGGCCGCGACGCCATCCTGCTCGATTGCGGAATCGGCAACCGGCTCAGCGAGGTCGAGCGGCGGATCTTCGACCATGGCGAAGGCTGGCTGCGCGACGGCTTGGCGGCACTGGGGATGGAAGCGGGCGATATCAGCCACGTGGTGCTCAGCCATCTGCACTTCGATCATGTAGGCGGGGTGGTACGACGTACCGCCGGCGGCGGATGGACGCCGGCCTTTCCGCGCGCCCGCCATTTCATTCAGCGCGGCGAGTTCGAGATCGCACGCGACAGCGGCAATCCGCGCTTGCGGGCAGCCTACCGTCACGTCAACGAATGCCTGGAGCCGTTGGCCGGGCGCATCGAACTGATCCAGGGCCAGAGTACGATCGTGGCCGGGCTGACGACCTGGGTCAGCGGCGGTCACACGCGCGACCATCAGATCGCGACCTTGTGCGAGGGCGGCGCCGGGTTGGTTCATCTGGCGGACCTGGTCCCGACCCGCTCCCATCTGAAGGGGCCGTGGAATCAGGCTTACGACCTCGATCCGCTGACCACCATGGAATGCAAGTCGCAGTGGCTGGAACGGGCGCTGGCGCAGCGCTGGTGGCTGTCCTTCGCCCACGACGATCGGATCTATGCAGCGCAATTGGCGCGCGCCGGCGGGGAATGGCAATTGATCGAGAGTCTGGCGGTCAACGAGTCGGCGTTGAGCGGGTCGCGGTGAGAGGGCGGGGGAACGAGGCGAGGAAGGCTGGAAATCAGCTTGATCGTGCGGCGCGCGCTTAGTTATAATTCAACTGGGCTTGAATGCGAAAATAGCCTGAATCTTTTTTCCACTAACAGGGTGTTCCACCATTTGTAGCGCTTGACCACCAACGCCCCAAACGCAAGGAGTAGCGAATGGTCGAAGACAGCGCCTTTCAGCGAGTCATCAAAGAGGACCGGGCTCTGCGCGCCTCGCAGCAATGGCGCGGTACTCTCTTGGACTATCTGGACCTGGTGAAGGCCGATCCGACGCTCACCAAGCTAGCTCACGCTCGCATCTACGACCTTGTGATCTCCAGCGGAGTGCGCGACATCCAGCAAAGTGACGATCCGCGCACGCGCCGCCTGTACAAGGACGAGCCGATCAAAGTGTTCAATTTCTTCGCCGACGAGTTTTTCGGCATCGAAAAGACCATCGCGCATCTGGTGCGCTATTTCCATTCGGCTTCGCTCAAGGGCGAGGAAAGCCGTCAGGTACTCTATCTGATGGGACCGGTGGGCTCGGGCAAAAGCTCTTTGGTCGAGCGCTTGCAGCGTGGCCTCGAGCAGGCCAGCCCGGTCTATTCGATCGAGGGCTGCCCGATGCACGAGGAACCCCTGCATCTGATTCCGCGCCATTTGCGCAAGGAATTCGAAAAGATGCTGGGCGTGCATATCGAAGGCGATCTCTGTCCGGTCTGCCGCTACCGGCTCAAGGAGGAATTTGGCCAGCGCTACGAGGAGTTTCCGGTGGAGACCCGCAACTTCTCCAAGCGCAACCGGATCGGAATCGGGGTGGTGCCGCCGGTGGATCCCAACAACCAGGACACCTCGGTCCTGATCGGCTCGGAGGACATCTCCAAGCTGGATCAATACTCCGAGGGCGATCCACGGGTGCTGGAGCTCAACGGCGCGCTCAACGTGGGCAACCGCGGCTTGGTCGAGTTCATCGAGGTGTTCAAGAACGAGACCGAGTACCTGCACGCGATGATCACCGCGACCCAGGAGAAGGTTATCCCCGCCCCTGGCCGCCACGGCATGGTCTACGTCGATACCTGCATCGTGGCTCATTCCAACGAGGCCGAATGGCAGAAGTTCAAGGCCGACCACACCAACGAAGCCATCCTGGACCGGATCGTGGTGGTCAAGGTGCCCTACAACCTGCGGCTGTCGGAAGAGGTCAAGATCTATCAGAAGATCATCCGCAACTCCGATTTCCGCGCCCACGTCGCGCCTCACACCCTGGAGTTGGCTTCGATGTTCGCCCTGCTCTCGCGCCTTGAGCCGAACTCCAAGTGCGACTTGATGACCAAGCTCAAGCTGTACAACGGCGAGGAGGTAATCGAGAAGGGCCGGACCAAGAAGATCGACGTGCAGGAGCTCAAGGAAGACGCCAAGCGCGAAGGAATGTCGGGAATCTCCACCCGTTTCATCATGAAGGCGCTGGACAACGCCTTGTCCGACAACGTGCTGGGCAACTGCATCAATCCGATCAACGTGCGCGAGTCGCTGATCCAGATGACCAAGGAAGCCGATCTGCCCGATGACACGCGCAAGCAGTATCTGGAATTTCTCCAGGACACCCTGCACAAGGAATATCTCGAGCTGCTCGAGAAGGAGATCACACGAGCCTTCGTATACTCCTATCAGGAGCAGGCCGAAGCGCTCTTCCAGAACTACCTCGATCATGCCGAGGCCTACGTCAACAAGACCAAGGTGCGCGATCGCAACACCAAGGAGGAGTTGACCCCGGACGAGGGTTTTCTGAAGTCGATCGAGGAGCAGATCGCGATCATCGGCTCGGCCGCCGAAGGTTTTCGTCAGGAGGTGATTGCCTACCTGTGGTCAGCTTCGCGCCGAGGCGAGAAGATCAGCTATCGCAGTTACGAGCCACTGAAGGAAGCGATCGAAAAGAAGCTGATGACTTCGGTCCGCGACATCTCGCGCATCATCACCAAGGCGCGTACCCGCGACGAGGAGCAGACCGACAAGTACCACGCGATGGTCAAGAACCTGTTGGAGAACGGGTACTGCGAGTCGTGCGTGGACGTGGTGCTCAAGTACGCGGCCAACAATCTCTGGAAGGACTAGCGGACCGTAGCGTCGCAATGGAAGGGGTTGCCGCGGGCGTCCAATATGAGGACCAATCGCGTCCGCGGCGTTGGTCGCTAACCAAGGTCGATGTGGATCGCGACCAAGGTTGATGCGACCTTTGCGGCGGGCGCGATCCTAACGCAGGGCCAGTCAAGTGGCCCGAGCGCGACCTCGCACAACCAGCTCCAAATCCCCGAAGCCGGTCCAGCCAGTCATTTTCAGGCCGGCCTCTGGCCGCAAAGCGAAGCGTGTCGCGCGAAGCAAGGCGGCCCTGGGGTCGTGAGGTGTAGGGTTGGCTGCGCGGCGGGGTGCGGCCGCCTCGGTTCCCGATTGGCGGCGTGAGTGGGTATGCCGCAAGTCAGGGCCGGCGGAGTATAATGGCTGGGAGGAGAGAGTGCTATGCCCCTGGTCGAAGCGATTTTCCGTGAATATCGGCCTTCGGATGCGGAGCGCTCGGACCGCTCCGCGGGCGACCGCCTGCGCCATCGTCAGAAAGTCCGCGAACTGATTCGGGACAACATCGCCGACATTATCGCCGAAGAATCGATCATCGGCAAAGACCGCGACCGCGTCATCAAGGTCCCATTGCGCGGAATCAAGGAGTACCGCTTCCTCTACGGCGACAACGCCCCTGGCGTGGGTCAGGGCGACGGCGAGACTCAGCCCGGGCAGGTGGTGGGCAAAACCGGGCGCGAAGGGCAGGGCGAGGGGGAGGACAAGGCGGGCAATCGGCCGGGAGTGGATTACTACGAGACCGACGTTACGCTGGAGGAACTGATCGAGATCATGTTCGAGGATCTCGAGCTGCCCGACATGGAGCGGCGGGCGATGCGCGAGGTCGAAGCCGAGCGCAGCACCAAGCGCAAAGGTTACCGCAAGGTCGGAATCCGGGTGCGACTGGACAAGCGGCGCACTGCCAAGCAGCGCATCACCCGCATGCTGGCCAGCGGGCGGGCGCGCGCGGTCGCGCAGAGCGCGGCCGGCCAGGTGCCGGCGCCCGAGGAGGGTGAGCGGCGTTTTCCCTTCCACGACGACGACCTCAAGTATCGCCACGTGGAAGCCGAGATGCGCAAGGAATCCAACGCCGTGGTGCTATGCATCATGGATACTTCGGGCTCGATGGATACGATGAAGAAGTATCTGGGCCGCAGCTTTTTCTTTCTCCTGTATCAGTTCATCTCGACCCGCTACCGCAACGTCGAGATCGTCTTCATCGCCCATCACACCGAGGCCAACGAGGTCACCGAGGAGGAGTTTTTCCACAAAGGCGAGTCTGGTGGGACCTTCATTTCCTCGGGCTATCTGAAGGCGTTGGAGATAATTCGCGAGCGCTACCATCCCTCTCTATGGAATATCTACGCCTTCCATTGTTCCGACGGCGACAACTTCGACTCCGACAATCCCGCGGCGTTGCGCGCGGCCAAGGAGCTGACCGACGTCTGCAACCTGTTTGGTTACGGCGAGATCAAGCCGCTGGGCTCGCGCTACTATGAGTCCTCCATGCTTAATGTTTTTCGGCGGCTGGAGGCACCCAACTTCCAGACCGTGCTGATCGAGCGCAAGGAGGATATTTGGCCGGTTTTCAAGGCCTTCCTGGCCAAGGAACGGACCCAGTAAACAGCTTGGCGGGGGTTTGAATGGCTAACTTCGAGCTTCAGGATCTGGTCGATTGGGATGCTCGAATCCGCGAGAAGGTGGCCGAATTCGGCCTGGATTGCTATCCCCAGGAATTCGAGCTTTGCGATCATACCGGGATGCTGGGCTACATGGCCTACTCCGGGATGCCTTCGCATTACCCCCATTGGTCTTACGGCAAGTCCTACGAAAAGCTCAAAACCCTGTACGATCACGGGGTCAGCGGCCTGCCCTATGAGATGGTGATCAACTCCAATCCGGCGCTGGCCTACCTGATGCGCGACAACAGCCTGCTGTTGCAGATCCTGACCATCGCGCACGTTTACGGCCACAACGATTTCTTCAAGCGCAACTTTGTCTACCAGACCACCCGCGCGCAGTACACTATCGAGGTCTTCAAGGCCCACGCCCTGCGGGTGCGCCGCTACGTGGAGGATCCCTCGATCGGGATCGAAAAGGTCGAGCGCATCCTGGATGCCGCCCACGCGCTCTCGCTTCAGCGCCGACGCAATCTGGCGATTCGCAAGCTCAGCCAGCAGGAGCAGATCGATCGCGCCCTGGAGCAGGCTCGGCCGCCCGAAGACCCCTACAAGAAGATTCACGCTCGCCCGCCCTGGCACGAGCCCAACCTGCGCCGGGTGCCCTACGAGCCAGAAGAAGATTTGTTGCTGTTTGTGCGCGATTACAACCCATTCCTGAACGAATGGGAGCGCGATCTGCTGACCATCGTCGACGAGGAAGCCAAGTATTTCATTCCCATGATCGAGACCAAGATCATGAACGAAGGATGGGCCAGCTACTGGCATAAGCGCATTCTGGAGTCTTTGGAGCTGGACCAGGGGATGCGTTTGGAGTTCATCGTGCGCCATAACCAGGTGGTCCGTCCGATTCCGGGCCAGCTCAACCCCTACCATCTGGGACTGAAAATCTGGGAGGATCTCTACCGTCGCCACACCGAGCCAACCGCCGAGGAGATCGAGCGCGACGGTGCGCCGCTCAAGGGCGGCGAGGAGAAGCTGTTCGAGGCTCGCGAGGTCGAGCGCGATACCTCCTTCGTGCGCCGCTATCTGACCGAAGATCTGATGCGCCAGATGGATCTGTTTCAGTACGAGCCGCGGGGCGAGGAGCTGGTGGTAAGCAAGGTGTCCGACAACGAGGGTTGGCGGACGGTGAAGGAGAACCTGATCCGCAACATCGGCACCAACGCCATCCCGGTCATCAAGGTTGAAGACGCCGATTTCGGACAGAACCGCACGCTCTATTTGCGCCATTATCACGACGGGCGCGACCTGTTTTTGGAATACGCGGAAAAGACCCTGGCCTATCTCCATCGCTTGTGGGGCCGGGAATGCGTACTGGAAACCACCGTGCAGGGAAAACGCAGCCTTTTATGTTTTAACGATCGAGGCTTCTCGGCCAAGGCCCTGAAGTAGCTTGCGCCTTTTCCGCCTTCGGCGGATATCGCGATACGCCCAGGCCATCGGCTCCGCTGCCAGTCACGGAAACTTCGTGCGCCAACTGCCATTTGTGTCGTCATTCGTTGATTCTCAAGCAATGGTTGTATAATCTTGGGACGGGCCGGACTGAGGAACGGCATGAAGGAGGGCGCGGAGATGGAGTTGCCGAAGTGCCAGAAGTGCAACAACGGGGCACTCATCCCACTTTCGGACTACGGCCAGGAAGGCGCTTCGGTTATCTTTAAAGCGTGGGTTTGCACCAACCCCGAGTGCGGGTTCAGCCTACGCGTCGACAAGGGCGAAGTGACTTACGGCAAGCGGATCGAAACCAAGCATTAAACGGCCCCTTGGGGGCCTTCGGGACAAAGGGGCGACCGCCAAGCGGCCGCTCTTTTTTTTCCTGCTTGGACCAGTTGCGCGAGCGCCCCTGTCTGCGTCATTGGCCGGCTTCCCGGTCGCTGGATAGCGGCGGCCCGTGATGGCAAGTTGGCGGCACGCGGCACTTTGGAGCAGCCCCAAGCCGCGCTTGGATTCTTGCCTGGGAGCGATCGTGCGGTAGGGCGGAGCGGCGCGATTTGCGCGGGGCCGGGTTCGGCGCAGGAGCGGCTGGTCGCGTCATGCTCGCGGGGCAGGGATGCTTGTCGCGCTGTTGGGCGTTTGGGCGGGATTAGGCCTGAGCAGGCGACAACTTCGTGACGGCGTCCGCCGGAGCCGACCGGCCTTGACGCGTGGGCGCTTTTTCGCTAAACGCCGACAGAAGCATTCTGCGCGACGCGCAAACGGCTTCTGATTTATGCCCAATGTTGCCGGCTGTTGCAGAAAGAAGTGAGGATTCGTGAAAATTAGCAAGAATCTGGTTTCGAGTTTGGCTCTCGCTTTGGTCATGGGACTGATGTTGCAGGCCTGTACCCACCCCCCCGTGCGGGGTTTGATTCAGTCGCAAGGAACGATGGGGCCGCGTCCGTGGGAATCGCTGTTCAGCGCCAGCATCAAGCAGGACGGGAGCTGGGTAATCGCTGGTAACCGAGGGCTGATCCTGACCAGCGCAGATCATGGTGCGACGTGGCATCGACGCTCGCTCGTGGACCGCGACATCTACAGCCTGCGCTTCACGCCGGACGAGAAAGAGGCCTGGGCGGTGGGCGAAGATGGAATTATTTTTTTCAGCAACGATGGTGGTAACACCTGGACGCGGCAGGACTCCAAGGGGCATGACCGCTTGCTGAAAGTCGGCATCATCGATAGTCAGCGGGCGGTCGCGGTGGGGAGCGAGGGCTCGCTGTTACACACCCAGGACGGGGGCAAGACCTGGATCACCAAGCGTTTCCAGGATCTGACCTTCTTTGACGTCTTTCTGACCAGTAGCGGCGAGGGTTGGACGGTGGGAGAATTCGAGACCATCCTGCATACCACCGACGCCGGTCAGACTTGGCAGGTCCAGGCGGGTGGTAACGAGAAACTGTTCCAACTTGGGCCGTGGTTTGCGGTTGATTTTGTCAGCCCCCAAAACGGTTATGTGGTGGGGCTTAACGGAATGGTTGATGCCACCGACGACGGTGGGCAGAAGTGGCAGTCCACCAAGCTGCCGGTGGACCGGGCGATGTATGTGACTGCGGAGCAATCGCCTCAATCGCTGTGGATGGCTGGGGCCGAAGGCACCTTCATCCATGCCAAGCTCGACCAGCAGAGCACGACTTGGCCGGTCATCAATCCGACCTTCAACGATATCGCCGATGTCGCGATTCGGGGCAACGACGAGTTGGCGGTTGGGCTTAACGGGACCGTGGTGTACAGCGCCGACGGTGGTGCTCATTGGAAATCGATGAGCCAAAAGCGCTAGGGTTGCCAAGAGGTTGGCGATTGGAGAAAAGTTTTGCTCCAAGGCGGAAAAATTGGGGCGTTATCGCTTGCAATGTGGGGCGCAGTTCGATAAGAGCAAGCAACAATCCGTTAGGCGAAATGGAGAACCCGAACGGAAGGCGGATCGGCGGGGTGGAGGCGGAGGAACAACTGGTGCGAGGGATGGAACAGCAAAGCAGCGGAGAGCATGGCGCGAATAGACCGCTGCAGGGGCTACTCGATGGGGGCTGGCGCGCAGGTTGGGCTAGTAGTTTCAAACGCGCGCGCGGCGAAGAGGCCGCCTGCCAAGTTGGGGACTCGGGGCGGCTCACGACCAAGACATTCATTTCGCGGGGTAAAGCAGGGGTAATGACTATGAGAAAACGATCGGAGTGGCGGATGCCGCTGGCGCTTACGGCGCTGGCGGCGCTGGCGATGGTGGCAGTGTCTCCCGGCCTCTCGCGGGCCCAGACCATGGTGGGGGGAGCAGGGACCGCGAATGCCAACGAACCGGCGGCGCTGCGGACGTTATCGGTGACGGGGTTCCTGCAGGATCAGTCCGGACCGTTTATCGATTCCGAAGCCGTTGAGTGGCGCAAAAGCAAAAACTCGCTGGCCACTCAGCGCAGTTGGGTCCAGCTCGACATCAACGATAACCCGACCGAAAACGACCAGATCTTTCTGCGCCTGTGGGGCGTCTATGAGCCGCCCTACCCGGCCGAGTCGAGGAACTGCACGGAGGGTGCCTTCCCGATCCATACGATTGGCCAGCATACCGTGCCAGCTCGGCCGACGGGCGCCTGTAACTCGGACTTCTACAACGACTACGAAGTGCCGCGCGAATTCTTCTGGAAACATCGGCAAGGCCCCCTGCAGTTGTTCATCGGCCGCCAGTTGGTGGTCTGGGGCGAATCGGTCGCCTTCCGCGCGACCGACGTGGTCAACCCGGTGGATACCAGCTACGCTTTCGGCTTCGCCAACCTGGAAGACTCGCGCACGCCGATTTGGATGATCCATCCGGTGCTCAATCTGCCTCAGATCGGGCCTTTCGCCGCGAACTTCGTGGAGTTGGTCTACGCGCCGGGCTTCGACTACATGTACAACCATGTCGACTACGCCAACGACCAATATGATGGTCTCGACGCGATTGCGGGCCGGGTGAATCTAGGCGCGCAGAACCCCGAGGGCGGCCGCTTCTCGCCGCGCTCCGATCCTCGCACCCTGGTAGCACCGCAGGGCAGTCCGACGGGTCCCCACGGCCTCGTGGCGACCTCCTGGCCACTCGTTCGCTTCCAGGATGGGCCGGTGGGTTCGACCTTCGCCCCTGGTGGGCCCGGCTTGTACACGCCCAACACGACGCCCTACATTCATATTCCGAACGCGACGTGGGGTAACAGCCAGGTCTTCATGCGGTTTCACACTCTGGTTTACGACAACGAGATTACGTCAGTCCTGGCTTGGGGCCATGAGTTGGGCTCCGTTTACCAGTTGACCAATCAATATTCGGTGACGGTTCCAGGCCACGTCTATCAGCAGCGAATCAACAGCATCTTCGCGCAATACATGGGCGCCGGCATGACCGACAACAAGCCTCTCTATCTGCCGGGTTCGCTGGCTACGCTGCCGTTCGTGGTACGGTTTGAAGCGATGTACAAGAACCACGAACCGTACAACACCCTGGGGATCCCGGGCACCTACTTCACCAACTGGAACACCGGCGTTGGCTCGCCGGACGGCATCACCTACTCGGATACGGTTTACTGGATCCTGGGACTCGACCTGGATTCGGCCTACGCGCCGTGGGCCAGCCAGACCGGGGCGCTGACGATGAACTACGAAATCGACGGCACCACGATCCTGAGCTACAGCCACAACATGATTTACAATCCGAGCTTGCAGCGGATCTACCACAACGATATTGGCGCTTCGGTTAACATCGCCGATAGCTGGTGGTGGGGCGCGATCGCTCCGACCTGGACCATGTCATGGAATCCCGACGGCAACACTTGGCTGCTGTTCCCGAACATCACCCTGACGCCGCCGTGGACCAACAAGTACTTCATGAACGTGAAGTGGATCGAAATCATGGGTACCAACCAGGCGGGCCGCGACGGTGGCGCGTTCAAGGGGTACTCGATGTTGATCTTCACCTTCCAGTACAACTTCTCCCTGATCTAAAGTCAGGGCTGAGTCGAATAGCCAAAGGGCCGGGCGGCAACAGCCGCTCGGCCCTTTGCTTTTCTGTCTGGTCAGCCAGAGCGGGGATTTGGACAGGGCTTGCGCTGCTCGCCGGCTCAACAAAGCAGACAAAAAATGCGCAGTCTTTTGGCGGGTCGGGAGCCGTGCCCGTCCTGTTGGCGCCTTCGGTGCTGAGGACTAGGTCCGTGGGCAAACCGTGGAAGCGCTGGCGAAGCCAAGCGCCAACCCATCACCCGCGAGGCCGAAAGCCGATAGTTTCAGCGCTCGACTTTGGTGTAGACGATGGCGACCGTATCGATGTAGGTTCCCGGATGGCCGACTTCGCCAACGTCCGGGACTCGTTCCATTTCGTCCAGATAGGAGTCGGGGTTGCTGGAATACTGGATATCGCCAGAGGTGGTCGCTTCGCTTCCGCGGTTGGGGGTTACTCCGTAAACCAATTTGTTATTCTTCTGCTTGCCGCCCTGCAGCACAAGAACGGCGTCGGCGCCGGTTTCACAGGCTTTTTTGCGTATCAGTTGGAGCAGGTCGGCGCGCGACATATTGACGTTGCCCCAGCCCTCGACGATTGCGATTTTGCGAAATGCGGTGGTCGGTTCGTTGTAAAGCAAGGGCATCGCGCAGTCGGGCGCCTTGGCGGGGCGCGAGGTGGTCTCCATCGGCGTGATGTCCACTTCTGGCGGATCCTGTGGCGCAGTAGCGCAGGCCGCGACCAAGCCCAAACTGGCCAGCACCAGGCCAAAAATCGTCCGGGGCCGAGATACGGTAGCGAGACGATGAAAAATGCTTGCCACGGCCCTCTCTGACCTCCAAAAGTGGTGATTGGGACCAAACGAACCCGGGTTGATTACAACAAACGCGTTCCTTTTGATCAAGGCGCGCGGATTCACTTAAGGCTGATCCTCGCGCCCGCTTCGATGGCGGGCTACAATCCATCCCAGTGTTTCCGCGGGAGGTGAGCGTGAGTCCAAAGCTTAAGTTGTGGTTGCCAGTGGTGATTTGGTGCCTGGTAATTTTCACCGCCTCGACCTCGCTGTTTACCGCCGAGAACACCTCGCGCTGGGTGGTTCCGCTGCTGAGCTGGATGTTTCCAGGAGCCAGCGCCGCGAGCTTGCAGGCTGGCGGCTTTTTAGTGCGCAAGCTGGCCCATTTCACCGAGTACGGCGTCTTGTTTCTGCTGCTTGTACGCGGTCCCTTACGCGGCCGGGCGGGCTGGGCGGTCGTAATTTGCGCGCTTTATGCGATGACCGACGAGTTTCACCAGATCTTCGTGCCGCTGCGTACGCCTTCGATCTACGACGTAGCGCTCGATGCCACGGGCGCGCTCTTCACCTGCTTCCTGTATGGCGGGCTTACCGAACTAATCTGAAACGCCGCCCAGCGAGTCCGCTTGCGAATCCAGTTTGGCGGACAAGCGATCAAGGCGATCGAACAAAGCGCGCAGCCGTACCAACTCGGCCGGGATCCGGTTGGTGCCGGTGAAGGTCAGAGGCCAGAGCTGGCCGTAGAGGGCGAAATCTGCCAGTCCTAACCGGCCGAGCAGAAAAGCCTTGTTTTCCAACGTTTCATCGAAGGGGGCTAGCACGTCGTGAACGGCGCCGAGTTGGCTGGCACGCGGAGCGTGAAGCAAGGAGCCCGGATCCTGGCAGTATTTGCGCTCGCTCAGATGCTCGAAGAAGCTTGCTTGCAGCGGCCCCTGCTGCCGGTAGTACTGGTAAAGGTCGGGCCAGGCCAGGGCAAACAGCACGCGTTCCACCGCGCCATCCAGATAGGCGTTGAGCGCCTGATGCAGCCCCCGGTTGGTCGCGGATAAAAGGGAGGGGTCGGGAAAGGCCAACTCCAGGTGGCTTACGATCGGACCGGCATCCGCCACCACAGTATTTGATTCGGGCAGATGCAATAGCGGCAGGGTAATTTGGCCCGACAGGCTGATGACCTCGTCGCGACGGATCAAGTCGACTTCGATAATCTCGTAATCGATGCCTTTGAACTCGAGCAGCTTGCGGACCTTGGCGCATCGCGAATCGGGATAGCTTTGGAACAGTCGGGCTTTCATTGGCGTAACTGAGGATGTGCCAGGATCTCCTTCATCGTGGCCGCGTTCATGACTCCATAATTGGCGTAGCAGTTATTGAATATCACGAAGGCTCGTGCAATCCCGCCCACGGCGCGCAGCTTGTCGGCCGCCTGCGCCAGTTCCTGCTCCGAGTAAAGGTAGCGGAAGCGCTGGGCCGGAGTAATTCCTTTCTTGAACCAGCTCTGCGCATTGCGGCCGTGAAAGCGCATGTAAATCTGGTTGCCGCTGGCAGCCACTAACGAGGGCGAGATCGATGGGCCGGAGGGAGCGTCGGTCGAGGTGTAATACAGTCCGTGCTGGCGTAGAAATTGGAGAGTCTGTTGGGCTTGTTCAGCGGGGGTCAGCCAGCTTGGATGGCGGAACTCGATCGCAAGATCGATTGCCGGCATCAACTGCGGTAGCTCGGCCAGATAATCCGCATTGGCCTGATTGCAGACGAAATAGGGCGGAAACTGAAACAACATCATGCCCAGCTTGCCGCCCTCCACCAGCGGCTGAGCCGCCGCCCGAAACATTTCGAAGGCCTGATGGCGGAGCTGCGCCGAGGGTCGACTCAGCCGCGCCGGAGCATCGGCCGGCAGCATTCGGCGTAAAGCCGGCGGTAGCCGGGAGACCTCGGTAGGATGCTGGGTGAGCAGGGCGAAGGCTTTTAGGTTGAACGTGAAATCATCCGGCGTTCGTTCCACCCAGGCTCGCGCAGTGCGCTCGGACAGCATGCCGTAGTAGGTCGAATCGACCTCGACCGTGTTGAAACGTTCGGCATAAAAGCGCAGCCGTGCTTCGGGACTGGTCAGCGACGGCGGATAGAACAGGTCGTTGTTGACCAAGGTGGGGTCGGTCCAGGAGGCTGTTCCGACCAGGAATTGGGTGTTCTGAGCCATCGCGAAGGAGCCTCACACCATGGTGAGTTCCGGATCGCCTGAAGCTTAGCAGAACGGCGCGGCGGCATCTTCGCCGCTGATACACGTTCTGGCCGGCCGCGGATTCATTGGGAACGCGCCGGTAGCAGCGTCCGTCGACCTTGGCGATAAGCTACGGTTTATCATTAAGCTCGGGCCAGCAGCTTCAGCAGTATCCCTGTAAGCTTGGCCCCAGGCAGGCTCCCAGGCGGGAGCCGAGCCGGGGAGCGGTTTGCGCGACGAAGTGGGCCGCTTCTGGCGGCTCATTGGCAACAACCGCCAGGAGGTTTCAAGGTTACTTGGCGGGCGATGCGGTTGCGACCGAGCGGCGCAGGCTGAGGGCGAGGGCCACCCAGCTCCAACCGCGTAAAAGCAACTCGATCCCGATGGCGAAGCCGATAAACCACAGGCCCGAGGAGGGCCAGTGGGCCCACAGCAAGATTCCCAAAATCGCGGCGACCGCGCCGTCGAGCAGCGCCCAGCCGCGATGGGGCAGGTCCGAACTGGCGGCGCCGTACAGGCGCATCAAGCCGCTGGCCAGGAAAAACGCCGCCAGCACCAGGGTCAAGGTCACCGCGCCGGCGGCAGGATCGGTCAGCAATAACAAGCCCAGGACCAGGTCGAAGATGAAGCCTAGGATATCCAAGAAGGGATGGAGGCGATGGGCCTGGAAGAGATGGATTGCATGGAAGGCCGCGCTGAAGAGCAGCAGCCATCCCAGCAGCATCACCGATACCACGGTGGCCAGGACGGTATCGGACAGCGCGACCAGTCCGCATACGATCAGCAGCAGGCCCAGCGCCAACACCCACGACCAGCGTTGGCGGACACGCTCCAGCTCGGCCCCGATTGGCGTAGCCATTCCACTCATTGGTCAACCCTCCTGGCGGCGGATTCCTTCAGCGGTTCCAGAGCTGCTTGCTCGCGATGCGCGCGCCCTCGCTCATCGCCTCGAATTTCGCCCAGGCGATTTTGGGATGACCCACCCGGCTGCCGATACCGCAATCGGTACCAGCGATCACGTTTTCGCGCCCCACGATTTTGGCATAGCGCACCAAACGCTCGGCAATCAGCTCGGGATGTTCGATGAAGTCGCTGAAATGGCCGACCACCCCGGGCATCAAGGATTTACCCGGAGGTAGTTTGACCGTCTCCCAGACGTGATAGTCGTGTTCATGGCAGGGATTGGAGGCTTCGATCGAGATGCATTCGGCTTTTACCTTCAGAATCAGATCGACGATCTCTTTGAGGGGCACGTCGTACTTATGGGGGCCATGATAGCTGCCCCAGCAAGTATGGAAGCGGATGCGGTCTTCGGGCAGTCCCTCGAGTGCGCGATTGAGGGCGTCGATACGCAATTCAGCGAACTTGCGATAGGCTGGAATGTCCATCTGGGGGTAAATCTGCCAGGCGTCGGGAAGATCGGGGTCGTCTATCTGCAAGACCAGGCCGGCGTCGATAATTGCCTGGTATTCCTCATGCAGGGCGTCGGCAATCGCGTACAAGTAAGATTGGGCGTCGGGATAATGTTCGTTGTGCAGCCAATGTTCGATAGTCCCTGGGGTCACCGCGGGCAGGAAGGCTTCCAGCGGGTTTAGTCCCTGCAGGGCAGCTTTGAAATTGGCGATATCCTCGGCCACCGCGGCTTGACCGATGTACTTGATCGGGCCGGTCAGCACCGCTTCACGGGTGCCTCCGCCTTGACCGCCGCTGGGACCGCCGGCGCCGCCGCCGAACACGGGCCCTTTGGCGAAATATTCGGGGAAATCTTTTTCATCGCGTGCGTAGATCTTTTGGGTCGGATGGGTGGCTTTGCGGTCTTCGATTCCGCTCAGCCGCTCGCGCATATAGCTGGTGAAGGTAACTTTGGAAAGCTCGCCATCGTTGATCACGTCGATTCCGCATTCGATCTGCCGCTTGACCACTTCCGCCACTGACTGGCGCAAGCGCGCGGTCAGCTTGGCCGCGTCGTAGGGCTGATGGCTTTCCTTGGCCACGACCCACTCGCGCAAGTCGCCTGGGCGCGGCAGGCTGCCGGCGTGGGAAGTGATAATTCGATCCATGCTGCGCTTCATGCGAAACCTCCGTTGCTCGTCCGTGCCTGATGACGGCAAAACCCTCACAGTCATACCAGAAAGGACTTGGCGCGTCTGCCCTGGCGCGCCATACATCCAGCCAGCGCCCAAAGGCCGCACTTTCCTGCACGCCCGGAGTATGGCAAGGCTGTAGGGGACAGGCGGGCGCACATTTGGCGCCGCCCGACCAACGAGGAGTGGCGCGATGGCATCCGCGAGAGAAAACGACATCCTGACCCAGGTGGGACCCGGCACGCCGATGGGCGAACTGATGCGCCAGTACTGGATTCCGGCCGCATTTTCAGCCGAGCTGGCGGCTGATGGAGCACCGTTGCGCTTGATGCTGTTGGGCGAGAAGTTGATCGCTTTTCGCGATAGCACCGGCCGGATCGGTGTGATGGATCATCGCTGCCCCCATCGTTGCGCTTCGCTGTTTTTCGGCCGCAACGAGCATGAGGGGTTGCGCTGCGTCTATCACGGCTGGAAATTCGACGTGAGCGGCGCCTGCGTGGACATGCCCAACGTGCCGCCCGAGTACGATTACAAGGCGAAGGTGCGCGCCCGCGCCTACCGCGCCAGGGAGCGGGGCGGTTTGATCTGGGTATACATGGGAGAGCGCGCGCAGCCGCCCGAATTGCCGGCCCTGGAACCCGCGCTGTTGCCCGAGACGGATGTGTCCATGTTCTTCTGCCAGCGCGAATGCAACTGGGCGCAGGCGCTGGAGGGTGACATCGACACCTCGCATTTCGGCTTTTTGCATGTGGGCGGCGTAAGCGGCGACGATTTTCCTCCTGGTAACATGAGTCGCTATCCCGCCGCCCATCGCCAGCCAGAGATGATGGTGGCGCGCACCGAGTTGGGTACGGTGTACGGTGCACGCAGGCTAATCGACGGCAAACTTTACTGGCGCTTCGCTCCGTTCGCGATGCCGTTTTGGACGATCGCGCCCGATGGTGACTTCGACCGCCACATCATGGCGCGCGCGTGGATCCCGATGGACGACCATCACACCATGTTCTTGCAAATGGCCTGGAAGGGTAACGCGCCGCGCTCGCGCACCCTCAAAAGCGGCGAATGGATGGCAGGGTTCACCCACAAGTTGGATTACCTGCCCAACAGCACCGATTGGTACGGCCGCTGGCGCTTGCGCCACAATGTCGCCAGCGATTACGGGATCGATCGCGAAGTGCAGCGTCATAAAAGTTTCACCGGGATCGACGGCGTGCTGCTCCAGGATCAGGCCATCACCGAAAGCATGGGTAAGGTAATCGATCACGACTTCGAGCATCTGGGCTACAGCGACCTGATGGTGATTCAGACCCGCCGCCGGCTGATCGAGGCCGCCCAGGCCTGGCAGCGCGACCGCACGGTTCCTCCGGGAGTCGATAATCCACAGGCGTATTTGGCTTTTTATGCCGGTGATCTACTGATGAAGGAAGAGCGCGATTGGCAGGAAATCTACCGCGACTTTCCCAGGGTCTCGGTCGCGCCCGACGGCCGAGTGGTGGCCGCGCCGGCGCGTCCGGGTTGGCCCTCCGGCGCGGCGGCAGAGGCTGAAAAGTAACGGTAGCGCGACTTTGGAGCGCGCCATGCAATCAAGACTCATCGGGAGGGCGGCAAATGATCTACGAGATGCGGACTTACATCGTCAAGATGGGCAGCGTGCGAGCGGCCGAGGCGGCTTTTGAGCGGGCTTTGCCCGGGCGCATCAAGCTCTCTGCGCTGGCTGCCTTCTGGCACAGTGAGATAGGCCAGCTCAACCAGATTATCCACGTCTGGCCCTACGAGAGTCAGGCCCATCGCGAGCAGATTCGCGCCGCGGCTGGCAAAGTCGAGGGGTGGCCGCCGGCGCTGCAGGAGTTCCTGGTCGAGCAGAAGACCGAAATCTTCACGCCTGCGCCGTTCTCTCCGCCCTTGGCTCCGGCTCAACTGGGGTCGCTGGTGGAGATGCGCCGCTACACGATCAGACCGGGCGGAATTCCCACCCTGATCAAGAACTGGAGCGAGCGGATTGAGAAGCGGGCCAAGCTCTCGCCCTTTATCGCCGGCTGGTACAGCGAGATTGGACCGCTCAATCAATGGCTCCATATCTGGGCCTATAAGGATTATGCCGAGCGCGAACGGATTCGCGCTCAAGCGATGCAAGACGGTTCCTGGCCGCCCCCGATGGGCGATCTGCTGGTCAGGGCGGAGAACTCGATTTTGATCCCGGCTTCCTTTTCACCGATTCGCTAGCCGGGTGCCAAAACCCGCTAGACGATGCTGAAAGCAGCGCCCTGCATGAAGGATGGCTCCCGTCCCTGAGCTTGTCCGCCCGACCAGGGGGAGATAAGAGAGCTGGCGCGGGCCGCGGAGATTCTTTCCGCGGCCTGCCGGTTCAAGGGCTGCCTGTCGGTATTCCGTACTCGAATGGTTGTGCTCGTGCGCCAGCGACACTCCTAACCCCGATCGGGAAACTTTTCTCTTCAAGGGTCCATCACACGCCGCCGATGCAGCGCCAGCGGATTGCGGTAAGGGGACAAGCATATCCGTCGCGCACGAAGGGCAAAAAGCACGTGCGGCAGCTCGCCAGCATGCCAATTCTTCAAATCAATCTCAGGCTGCTTGAAACATGATTTATCTTTCGCTAATAAGTTAATCGTTCATCGAGCCACTTATATTAGTCAACGGCTGGCTTGTCCGCAGCTTTCTTGTCGGAGTACGCGATGGCAAATCAGTTGAAAGCCGCGCTGGCGGGGCTCTTGTGCGGCGCAATCCTGAGCGCGGGTGCGGCTGTTCGAGCGCAAAGTAGCGGTTTGGTGCTCTGCCCAGGGCCGTTTGCACTGTGCGCGGCGGCAACCTGCAAGCCCACCGGCGGAACTATCGTGGTTGCGGGTCGGCCATTGCCGGCCGCGGCTTGCGACTGCCCAATCCTCAATGGTCCGTCGATCGCCGATCCCAACCTGGGGAACATGCAGGGCAGTTGCACGCCGCCGCCTAACGGAGTGTGGTCGCTATATGCCCTGACTTCATCGCCGCAGCAGATTACCACGCCGCTGCCATGGAGTATGGCGGCCGCCGTGCCGCAACCCTGTCCTGCCGGCACTCAGTTCGCCGAGTGCTGGAACTTCGCTTGCGTCAAGGAAGCCAATGCGCAAAACCCCGCGGTACCGCTGGCCAAATGCACCTGCCCCATCGAGACCTCGTCCAATCCGGTGACTCCGGCGGGGCTGTGTAATTCGTCGATTTGCAGCCAATTGCCGGTGGGCGCGCCGTTCCCGTTTTCCTCTGGCTTCTGTCAGGGCACCCCGAGTTGAGCTTTTATCCCGGCAGCTTCCAGCATCGAAAGCGGGGAGAAGATGACAAAATCCTTGATTGTAGTCGGGAGCTTGGCGGCCATGGCAGTAGCGTTGGCCGCGACATTCGAGGCCTGCGGCGCAAGCAGTTCCACGCCACCGCCGGCGCCCAGTGAATTCGCCTACGTAGCCAATTCGGCTATGGGGGGTGGTAGTCCCAGCCTGTCGCTGTACAGCGTGGCTGCCAATGGCAGTCTGAGCGCGATGGCTGCTTCAAGCGCAGCAGTTCCGGATCACCCATTTTCGCTCGCAGTGACTCCCGTCGGCCAGTTGCTGGTGGTCGGTCGCGGCGCGCCCGGGGCGATCGTGCAATTCAGCATCAGCTCCGGCTCGCTCAATCCCGTTGGCGGACCGGTTGCGGCGGGAAATTTGCCCTACCCGATTGCGATTACTCCTTCGGGTAGTTTCGCGATCGTGCCCAATGCTGCGGATGACACGGTTGCTGTGTATGCCATAACCAACCGCCAACCCACCGAGGTCGGCTCGGCCGCGACCGGCAGCGTGCCCAGCGCGGTTGCGATCGATCCGAGCGGCGCCGATGTGTTCGTCGCCAACTTGGAGGACGGCAATATCTCGGAATATAGGCTTGATCAGACCAGCGGCGCTCTGACTGCCAACGGCACCGTCCAGGCCGATCTTGGCCCGGCCAGCATCGCGATCACCCCAAACGGCAAATTTGCCTACGCCGCCAATCGGCTCACTGGCGATGTATCGCGATATACCTTGAGCGCCAGTGGGCAGCTCAGCTTTGTTGCCAATGTCCTCTCAGGCACTGGCGCGGCCAGCGGGGCGGGCTGGCTGGCTGTCGATCCGGGCGGACGCTGGTTGTATGTGGCCAATTCGCAAGATCAGAGCGTCAGCCTATTCGATATCGACCAGAGCAGCGGCGGCTTGAGCCAGGTTGGAACGGTAAACGCCCAGCAAAGCGGCGGTTTTGTGGCTTCGATCGCGATTGACCGCGGCGGCAGCTTTCTTTATGCGCTCAACGCGGCGGGATCGATCTTCGAGTTCCAGATCGATCCCTTGAACGGCGTGCTCAGCCCGCTGGGCACGGTGAAGGCGGGCGCCGCGCCCTGGACGATGGCTTTCGCGCCCTAGCAGGCCCAGAAAGTCCCTCCGTGGACAGGGGGAAAGGTAAGGAGGGAGCCATCTTTGTTCGGGGTCTTGTTTGAGCGGCAACTCGGCCGGATGTGGTTTCTTTGCAGCCTTGCAAGCCGGCGATTTTTTATAAGCATCGAAGTTGCTGGGGCGGCATCGCGCTAAAGCGATCGACGTGATGACCGTTTTTCTCAAACAAAGTTACTGGCTCGTCATACCGAACCGAACTGAAGCCTTGTTGGTTCCCCTGCCCGCCGCGGTTCGCACACGATCGTCAGGGTAACTGGTCTGAATTGGCGCGGTACCGCAGGACACAGACATTCCTCCAAGCCTTCTCATGTTAGAAGATGGGGAGGAAAAACAGTAAAAACAGGGCTCGCGAGGGAAGCGATGAAATTTGGATTGTTCGAAATCAACACCCATCCATGCGTGACGCCTGAAGCGATCGCCACTGTAGCTCGCGCCGCCGAGCAGGCGGGCTTCGAGAGCTTTTGGGGCGGCGAGCATCTGGTTCTGCCGGATCCGCAATTTCGGATGCCGCCCGACAAGGCGATCCTCGACCTGATCGCCACCATCGCTTTTGCCGCCGGCCAGACCCGGACGCTGCGCTTTGGAACCGGGATTATCCTCCTGCCCCAGCGCAATCCGCTGGTGCTAGCCAAAGAGTTGGCCACGCTGGATGTGCTTTGCGGGGGTCGCTTGATCCTGGGGCTTGGGATCGGCAGTGCCGAGGCGGAATTCAAAGCCTTGGGCATCCCCTTCCAGGATCGTGGACCACGAGCGGAAGAAGCCTTGGCGGCGATGAAGGCGGTATGGAACATGGAGCGGCCCCAATTTCACGGTCGCTTCTTCTCCTTCAGCGGGATTCGAGCCGAACCTCGGCCGGTGCAACGACCGACCCCCGAAATCGTCTGGGGCGGCCGCACGCCGTATGCCTTTGGCCGTACCGTTCGTAGCGGGCGTGGATGGTACGGCTACGACATGAACCTGGAGGATACGGCGGCGGCGATCGACGGCCTGCGCAAGGCCTGTGCCCGCCACGGCCGGCGGCTGGAGGAGTTCGAGATCACCATCACGCCCAAGGCCGAGCCCAAATTCGATCTCGATCTGGCGCGCCGGTTCGCGGATTTGGGCGTCGGGCGATTGCTGGTCGCGCCGCGTGCGGCCGACGTCGCGGGAGTGCTTGCAGTAGTGGAGCGGATAGGGCAGCAGCTTATCGGCAAAGTATGAAACGGGTCGCCATGCCCCATCCTTGGGGGGCGGGCAGGGCCAACGCGCTACCGAAGAGGTCAAGCGCTCGGCCGCCGAAGGCATCGGGATTTACCGCCGTTCCCACCGTCGGTGGGCCGCGATCGTGATGCGCGGCGGCGCTAGCCCGCCACGCGCGGAAACCGCCTACTCGCGCCGCCCATGGGTATCAGTTAAGCTAATCGGACCTCATTGGTTTTGGTGAAAAGAGCTTAACAACGCGCCCGCGGGCGCGGGAATTGCGACCATACGTGCCCACTGCAGATTACAAAGATACTCTGTGCCTGCCCCGAACCGACTTTCCGATGAAGGCCAATCTGCCTCAGCGGGAGCCGGCAATTTTAGCCCGCTGGGACGACCTCGACCTCTATCGAGAGTTTCTCCAGGCTCGCTCGGGCGGAGCCACGTACGTGCTGCACGATGGGCCGCCTTACGCCAACGGGGAAGTCCATATCGGCACTGCGCTCAACAAGATCCTCAAGGATTTCATCATCCGTTCGCGCGCCATGATGGGTTTGCGGACGCCTTTTGTGCCAGGCTGGGATTGCCACGGGATGCCGATCGAGCATCAGGTCTCGCGCAAGCTGGGCAGCAAGGCGCGCAGCCTGCCTAAGTTGACCCTGCGCAAGCTGTGCCGCGAGCATGCTCAGCGCTATGTCGAGGCGCAACGCCAGGATTTCCGTCGCTTGGGCGTGATCGCCGACTGGAGCCATCCCTACCTCACCTTCAGCCCGGAGTACGACGCGGCCGAAATCGGGGTCCTACGCGAGCTGGTGGAAAAGGGCTTTGTCTACCGAGGCCTGCGCCCGGTCCATTGGTGCTTCGATTGCCGTACCGCGCTGGCCGAGGCCGAGGTCGAATATCACGACCACTCCTCGCCCTCGATCTACGTCGCCTTTAGGGTCAACCAGGGGGTTGGCGAGGCGGGCGCGCTGGCGGCAGATCCGGTCGATGGTCCGCTGCTCAACGCCGCCCATCGGCAGGGTAGGCTGTTTGCGGTAATTTGGACCACCACCCCTTGGACCTTGCCCGCCAACCTTGGCATCAGCCTCAATCCGGGCTTTGCCTACGAGGCCTTGGAACTGGACGGCGCGCTCTATATCGTGGCGGCCCGGCTGGTGGAGAATTTCGAGCAGGCGATCGGCCGGCGCGCGATCAGGCGCATTGCGCTCAGCCCCACCGCGCTCCAGGCGCTGGATGGCAGAGACATTTTTCGCCATCCCCTGGCCGCGCGCGACGTCAAGCTGATGTTCGGCGAGCACGTCACGTTGGAGGCCGGCACAGGCCTGGTCCATACCGCGCCCGGCCACGGCTACGAGGACTTTGTGGTCGGCGGCAAATACCATTTGGCGCCCTTGACCCCGGTGGATGAAGGGGGCGTCTTTACCGCACAGGCGGGGCCGTATGCCGGGATGCGTGTGTTCGAGGCCAACGGGCGCATCGTCGAGGATCTGCGGGCGGCGGGCGCCCTGTTGCAATCGCGCGAACTCAGCCATAGCTATCCGCATTGCTGGCGATGCAAAAACCCGCTGATCTTTCGCGCCACCCAGCAATGGTTTTTGCAGGTCGATCACGCGGGCTTGCGCCAACGCGCGTTGGAGGAAATCGAGCAGGTCGACTGGATTCCCCGATGGTCGCGCGATCGCATCAAGAACATGATGGAGAGTCGCCCCGATTGGTGCTTGTCGCGCCAGCGTGCCTGGGGCGTGCCGATTCCCGCTTTGCGCTGTAGCGGCTGCGGCGAGGTCAGCCTCAGCCCCGCGGTTTTGCGCCGCGCCGAGCAGATCTTCGCCGCCGAGGGCTCGGACGCCTGGTACGCGCGAGCGGCCGAGGACTTCGCCGCCGGCGAGATTTGCGCGAGTTGCGGCGCCAGCCGATTCGAGAAGACCGAAGACATTTTGGACGTCTGGTTTGATTCAGGTTGCTCGCAGGCAGCGGTGTTGGCACGCCGACCCGAGCTGCATTGGCCGGCCGACCTTTACATCGAAGGCGTCGACCAGCATCGCGGCTGGTTCCAGGTCTCGCTCATCACCGCCACCGCGACTCGGCAAGCTGCGCCCTATCGCAGCGTGATTACCAACGGTCTGACCCTCGACGAATTGGGCCGCAAGATGTCCAAGTCGCTGGGCAACGTGGAGAATGCCGCCGAGGTGGTCGGGCGGGTAGGTGCCGACGTGATCCGCCTGGTCTTCGCCTCGGTCGATTATGCCGCCGACATGCGGGTGGGCGACGACCTGTTCGTAGCGGTCGCGGAATCCTATCGCAAGCTGCGCAACACCGCCCGTTACCTGTTAGGCAATCTGCGCGACTTCGACCCGGCCCGCGACCAACTCGAACCGGCCGCGATGCAGGAGTTCGACAGCTTCATCCTAAGCCGCCTGGAGCGGCTCAAACAGGTCACCCGCGCGGCCTACGAGCGCTACGATTTTCAAGCGGTTTACAACGCCCTGGTCAATTTCGCGGTGGTGGATCTGAGCGCGCTCTATTTCGAGGTAGCGCGCGACCGGCTCTATTGCGACGCGCCCAAGTCCAGCTCGCGCCGCTCGGCTCAAACCGCGCTGTTCCAAATTCTGGACGGGTTGGTTCGGATCATGGCGCCGCTGCTGCCCTACACCGCCGAAGAAATTTACGGCCATTTTCCCGCTCCGCGCGCGGCCAGCGTCCATCTGCTGAACCTGCCGGAGGTGGCGGCCAGCGGCAACTCGACGCTGGAGACGCGATGGCAGACGCTGTTGGAGGTGCGTACCGTCGCCCTCAAGTTGCTGGAGGATCTGCGTCAGGCTGGAATGATCGGGGCGCCGCTGGAGGCTCATCTGGAGCTAGCCGCGCCGCCGGGCCATCCGCTGGAAGAGATCCTGCGCCAAGCCGGCGAACAACTGCGCGAGCTGTTCGTGGTCGCGGAAGTGGAGCTGATGCCTGCGGCTCGCGCCGAACAATTCAGAGCGCGATTGCAAGGCGAGAGCGGACGGTTTGAGGAGGGTTTCGTGCGCCTGAGTCAGCATCCGCCCCTGCTCATCCTGGGCCGGCGCAGCGAAGGACACAAATGTCCGCGCTGCTGGACCTACCATCGCGAGCCCGGCGAGCTATGCGCGCGCTGCCGTGCGGTGATTGAGGCGGCGGCGGACCTTTGAGCGCGCGTTTGGCAGGCCTTATCCGCTCCTTGCTCCTGATTACGCTGCCGTTATTGGCGTTGGATCAGTTGACCAAGGCCCTGGTTCGCAGTCATCTGCATCTAAGCGACGACATCGTGTTGATCCCGCATTGGCTCGACATTACCTACGCACTCAATCCGGGAGCAGCCTTCAGCCTGCTGACCAACGCTCCACCCTGGGTCCATCATTGGTTCCTGATCGGGCTGTCGGCGGGCGCGATCGTCGTGCTCCTGGTCCTGTTGTGGCAGAACCCCCGCTTGGGACTAATCAACAGCGCTCTGGCGCTAATCCTGGCCGGGGCCTGCGGTAACCTTATCGATCGGCTATCGTTCGGGGTGGTCACCGATTTCATCCTGATGCATTACTACTCGCACGATTATCCGATCTTCAATGTCGCCGACTCCGCCATCACGATCGGGGTGGCGCTGCTGCTCATCTCCTCGCTCTTTGGACCGACATCTTCCAAGTCACCTTCAACCGAGAAGCATACCTAATCCAAACCGCGCTGCTTGGCCTGGATAAGGCCCTCGCGCGGCGAGTCGGATGCGGCCATCGTGCGAGCGGAAGATAAAATTCGCGCGGTCGGCGCGATTAATTACGGCCAAGCCATCCAATTTGGCGGTTTGTTTGCGCGCGCGAAAAACCTTGCCGTGCGATTGTTAGCGCAAAGTGAGGCAGGACGGCGTTTTCGTAAACCATCCTCACTGTAGCCTTGAGGCCGCCATGGCAACCCCAGCGAAGGTTCTGACCGTCAAGGAATTATCCGATTATCTGCGGGTGCATCCTTCCACCATTTACCGGCTGCTCAAGCGCGGTGATATTCCGGGCTTCAAACTAGGCAGCGACTGGCGTTTCAATATCGAGACGATCGACCGCTGGCGGCTTACGCAGGGCGGCGAGTTGCCGCAAGCATCCGGTGGGCCCAGACCGCCGCGCGCTTGATCCGTCAGTGGCGCGGAGGGCTGCCCACTGGCAGCTCCAGACGATTAAGCGGCCCAAGCTTGGGATTCGGTGCGGCCTGCTTGGCGCTTACCTCTTTTTGGAAAAAATAAGCAAAGAATCAGGGCGCGAGTGCGGCGGTCACTTGTTCGAACTCCAACGCACGCACCAGGGCATGGCCCAACCTGTCCAACAGGACAAAGCGGATCGCGCCGGCCGCGCGCTTTTTATCCAGGCGCAAGGCGTGCGCAAAGTTCTCGTTCAGCCATCCCGCGGGTAAATCCAGTGGCAATCCCGCCGCCTGGATCAGGTTCTGCAGCCGTCGCGCGGCGCTCGGTGCAAGACTCGCGTACAGGCAAGACAAGCGGCTGGCCGCGCCCATCCCGATCGCCACCGCTTCGCCATGCAAATAGTGGCCGTAGCCGGCGGAAGTCTCCAAGGCGTGGCCGACGGTATGGCCGAAGTTGAGAATGGCGCGCAAATCGCTTTCCTGCTCGTCGCGTTCTACCACGAACGCCTTGTGGCGCAGCGAGCGTTCAACGATTATTTCCAGCGCGCGCGGCTCCCGGCTGAGGATAGGCCCCAGCGAATTCTCCAAATGCGCGATCAAGTCGGCGTCCATGATGGCGCCGTACTTGATGACTTCCGCCAGTCCTTCGCGAAACTCGCGCTCGCCCAGCGAGCGCAGAGTTTGCACGTCGGCGACGATCAGGCGGGGCTGATAGAAGGCACCAATCAGATTTTTTCCGCGCGGATGATCGATCGCGGTCTTGCCGCCCAAGGCGGAGTCGACCTGGGCCAGAAGCGTGGTTGGAACCTGGACCAAGGGGACGCCACGCAAATAGGTTGCGGCGGCAAAACCCGCCAAGTCGCCGACCACGCCGCCGCCCAGGGCGAAAACGGCATGGGAGCGATCCAGCCCGGCTTCGATCAGCCGCTCGTAGATCTGCTCCAACCCCGCGCTGGATTTGCTGGCCTCTCCCGGCGCGACCCGAATAGCCAACGGGTCGAACCCGGCGTTTCTGAGAGACGCCTCGGCCGGGGCCAGGTAGAGCGCGCCGACCGTATCGTCGGTCACGATCGCACAACGTCCGGCCAGCCCCACGCCGGCAGCCAACTGACCCAGCCCAGCCAGCAATCCGGTCCCGACATGCACCGGATGCGAACGCGCGCCCAATTGCACATTGAAGACGGGCATCAGGCCTCCAGCATCCGGATCACCCGATCGGCGGTCTGCGCGATCGTCAGTTCCGAGCTGTCCACGACCGTTCCGATACGGGCGTAGGCAGCGGCGCGCTGCTCCATCAAGCGGGCGATCGCTTCTTTCAGCGGCAGGCCGCTTTCCACCAGCTTGGGCCGCACCGTCGCGGCCCCCGCGAGCCGGCGCGCGATCACTTCGGGCCGAGCCACCAGGCAGACGATCCGCGCGACCGGCGCCAAGATCTGATAGTTGGCTTCGTCCACCAGCGAGCCGCCGCCGGTGGCGATCACCGCGGGCTCGGGGCTCAGTGCCAACTCCTCGATCACGGCGCGTTCAAGGGCGCGAAAATGCGCTTCGCCATGCAGGGCGAAAATGCGCTCGATCGAAAAACCGGCACGACGCACGACAAGATGATCGGTATCGAAGAATTTGCGGCCCAGGCGGGCGGCTAAACAGCGCCCGACCGCGCTTTTGCCGGTCGCCATGAAACCGGTCAGAACCAGCTTATCCATCAATCAATAGGCGCGCAGTTGTTCCATATAGCCGCGATAGTTGCGCTCGATCTCCCGGTAGGAATCTCCGCCGAACTTCTCCAGGAATGCGTTGGCAATCTCGAATGCCACCACGGCCTCCGCGATGACCGCGGCGGCCGGCACCGCGCACACATCCGAGCGCTCGATAGTTCCAACCGATTCCGCCTTGGTCTTGGTGTCCACCGAGCGCAAGGGCCGCATCAGAGTGGAAAGCGGTTTAAAGGCCGCGCGCACCCGCAGCGGTTCGCCGGTGGTCATGCCGCCCTCGGTGCCGCCTGAATTGTTGGAGCTGCGAATGAATTGGGCGCGCTGGGGATCGTAGGCGATCTCGTCATGCAACTCGGACCCGCGCATCGCGGCGGCCTGAAAGCCACTGCCGACCTCCACTCCCTTGACCGCTTGCAAGCCCAGCAGAGCTTGCCCCAGGCGGCCGTCCAGCTTGCGATCCCAATGGACGTGGCTGCCCAGCCCCACTGGCAAGCCGGTGACTTTCACCTCGACCACGCCACCCAGAGTGTCGCCGGTGGCCTTGCACGCATCGATCTCGGCGATGATGGCGCGTTCGGCCTCCGGATCGGCCACTCGCACCGGCGATTGTTCGGTAATTCGGCGCAACTCGGCCATCGGCAGGCGATCAGGCGCGGTGGCTTGGATACGACCGATACTGGCGACATAGCCCAGCAGGTCGATCCCGAAGGGCTCGAGCAACTGGCGGCTCAAACCGCCGATCGCGACCCGCGCGGCGGTCTCGCGCGCCGAAGCACGCTCCAGGATATCTCGAATGTCTTCCCGGTCGTACTTCAGTACGCCGGCCAAATCGGCGTGGCCAGGCCTGGGGCGGGTGATCACGTGAGCCGATTCGCGATCGGCGGGATCGAGCGACATCCGCTTGGTCCAGTTGGCGAAATCTCGATTTTCGATCACCATCGCGATTGGCGAACCCAGGCTTTGGCCAAAACGCACTCCCGACACGATCCGAGCCTGGTCCTGCTCGATCGCCATCCGGCCCCCACGCCCGTAGCCTTTTTGCCGCCGGCTTAGATGAAAATCGATCTGAACCGGATCGATCGCGAAACCCGCTGGCATCCCCTCGACGATCATTACCAACTGAGGGCCATGCGACTCGCCCGCGGTGAGAAAACGCAACATAGAAATCTTCTACCCTGTTTCCATCGATGTCGCGATGGAGCAGGTCGATTCAAGCAGGTTCGGCCAATCCTGGGAAGCGCCAACCAACCGGTTCCCTTGCCTGCTTGCGCTATGGCAGGCTGGTGCTGCTATGGCCAATGCCGCTTGCAAATCTCCGCCAGCCTCACTCCCGTTGCTGGCCGAGGTCATTGTGTTAAGTCCGATGCCTGGACTCAACCAACTGACCTATCTGGTCCCGCCGGCGTTGGCGGGCGAGCTGCGGCCCGGCCATCGGGTTCTGGTTGCGATGCGGGGGCGGCGGCTGACCGCAATCGTGGTGGGACTGGGAGTGGGCGAGGCCCAACCGGGGCTTAAACCGATACTTGAATTATTGGAGCCGCAAGCGATTTTTGATTCAGCTCATCTGAAGCTGATGGAGTTCATGGCGGCCTACTATCAGACCACGTTGGCCGAAGCGTATCGAGCGGTGATGCCGGGCCTGATGCGGGTGGAGAGCCAAACTGCCTATGCCCTGGCCGCTCCGCTCGATGGTTTGTTCCAGGCCACCCTCAGCGCGGCCGAACGGGCGTTGGTCGTAGCCTTGGGTAAGGGGCCGCTCAGCTCGCGTCAGATCGGCAAGCTGGTCGGCGCCGAGGCGGCGGGAAGCTTGGTTCGGCGATGGCTGGGGCAGGGGTTGTTGGAGCGGCGCGAAGGCGTGCGCGGGCGCCATCGGGAGCAGGCCGAAGAGGGGCGGTTGCGGGTGGTGGGGCCGGGGGCCGATGCAGGGCTGCGCGGGGCGCGCCAGCGCGAGCTGGTCGCGACTATCGCGGCCAGCGGCGCGCATGGAGTGGAGTGGGCGCAACTGGCGCAGCGCGGCGCGGGGACCCGCGCCGCGCTGCGCCAGTTGCGCCGGCGGGGGGGGGCGGGGGGGGGGGGGGGGCCCCCCCCCCCCCCCCCCCCCCCCCCGCGCCGGCGGGGGGGCGGCAC
>Ga0080006_1148709_pt1:0-22500 | contig 128237 bp, 112 predicted proteins | sample RS3BMetagenome_FD_69209 | JGI IMG/M metagenome (GOLD analysis project Ga0080006, IMG submission 69209) | Ferric oxide microbial mat and aquatic microbial communities from Rainbow Spring, Yellowstone National Park, USA - RS3B (SPADES... ...
AGCGTCGAAGGATATAATTATTCGGATGCGGTGAAAAAGTTGAATGTCACATGGGATGACGAGACGCTTATGAAGTGGCTCGACAATCCATCCGCCATGGCGCCCGGCACCAAGATGGTCTTTCGCCTCCCATCGGAAAAGCAACGGAAAGACGTCATCGCCTATCTGAAGACGCTGCACTAACATCGGGGAATAGGATCGGTTCAACCGGGCGGAGGAGGCGCAACTGCTGGGCAAAAGCGTGCGCGGCCTCCGTCCCCGCCCGGCGGTTTTCCGGCGGAATGACCACCTCGGCCACGATTCGGGTGGGACTCCCGGCCAGCATGAGAACCCGATCGGCAAGCGCGGCTGCATCCAGTAGGTCATGGGTGACAAGAAGCCCCGCAGTGGGTCGGTGCTGCCATGCATCCAGCAAAACCTGCCGGCCACGCTCGGCCATGGTGGGGTCGAGGGAAACGAAGGGTTCATCCAAAAGCACGATATCCGGCCGAATCGCGAAAGCTCTGGCGATCGACGCACGCCGCGCCATACCCAGGGAAATCTGCGTCGGATAGGAATCTCGATGTGGCCAGAGCCCGAGGGCACGCAGAAGCTCGTCGATCATCTCCACACTGTCCGGAGGGGCAACCAGGAGCAGATTCTCCCGCACCGTACGCCAGGGCAAAAGCCTTGGTTCTTGAAACACCGTACCGATGCGCGGCGAGTCTTTCACTTGCCAGGTGATATGGCCTTCAAAATCGCGATCAAGCCGGCCGACCAGGCGCAAAAGCGTGGTTTTTCCGCATCCCGATGGCCCGACCAACGCGACGATTTCCCGCTCTGAAAGAGAAAACCGCATATCGGCCAGCACGACGTGTTCGGGCCCTGCACCGGAGCGAAACACCTTGCGGCGGATGTCTACGTTGAGAATTACCGGCGCCATCGGCTTACGCGGCGTTCCAAAGGTTGCAGAAAAAGCCACTCGATGGCTTGCACCACGAAAATAAAGGCCAGGGTATAAGCAAGAATGTGGGTGACGTCGAACAGCTGGAAATAGGCCTCAATTTGGAAGCCGACGCCATTCGAGCGCCCCAGGAGCTCAACTACCAGGACAATTTTCCAAATAATGGCAAGACCCGAGCGAGCGGCGGCAAACAGATACGGGGCAAGCTGGGGCAAAGTGACGTGGCGGAACGTCTTGACCCTGCCGAGGCAAAAGCTTTGCGCCATTTCCGCGAGATTGCGATCCAGCGCACGGGTGCCTTCACGCACCATGACCGCCGTACTCGGCAGCTTGTTGAGCGCCACCGCCGCAATCGCTGCCCATTCGTTGAGGCCAAACCATACGTACATCAGTACAATGAGTACCAAGGCAGGCAGGTTCAACAGAACAGTGACCCAACTGTCCAAAGCCAAATCGACGCGCCGCCACGTGCCCATGGCAAACCCCAGCGCGGTGCCGAGAATCATGGCCACGGTGAAGGCGGCCGCCACGCGGGCAAGCGTAATGGCCAAGTTGCTCAACAACGTGCCGCTGACGGCCTCCTGCAGCATCGCCAACGCGACGGCGGAAGCAGAAGGAAACAGACGGCTATGCGCGAATCTGGCCGCAAGCTCCCACACCACAAGGAAGCCAACGGCCGATATCGCCCGCGGAACAAGAGTTCTGCGCGTCAAGTGGAGGCTGCTAGCCAAAACGTGCCGGGAGGGATGGTTTTGGCGGGGCCGACCAAGGCTTCGCCGCCGACTTTTGCCAGGACTGCAAACAACGTTTCTGCAGCCTGCTGCTCTTCAGGGCCGAACCGGCGGGGAATGCCGCGTCGGTAATAGTCGCGCAAGGCGGCAAGCTCGGCGTCGTTTGCCGCCCCGGTCAGCGGGCGCAGCGCTTCCCATTCCGTATCGGAAGAGGCGAGGATGTTTTGTGCCTTTGCCGCTGCCGTCAGGAAACCTTGAAGTAGGCCGCGGTGCGCCCGTGCCCAGGCTTCCGAAAAGACGTAACCCACCACCGGCACGGTGGCCTTTATGCCAAGCCCGGCGACAGCTTCCTCTACGGCAAGCACGCGCCGCATGCCATGCGCTTCCGCCTTGGCGGCGAACGGCCAAAACGTCAGCACCGCATCCAACCGTCCGGCGGCCAACTCTTGGGCGAGCAAGGGGGGGGCCGCAAAACTCTTCTGCGTGGCGCGATCCAGATCAAAGCCAAATCGGCGCAAGGCATAGGCACGCAAGATCAGCCAGCTTTTGTCGATGGGGCTGCCGGCGACGCCAAGCCGCCGGCCGCGGAGGTCAGGCAGGTCGTGAATAGGCGAATCTGCGGGGACGATGACGGCGCCGGTAGCGTTGGAAAAGGGAACGAAGGTCCAGTCCGCCCCGGCCGCTCGCTGGCGGACGACCCAGAGCCAATCCTGGGCGGTAATATCCACGTTGCCAGCCTGCATGGCCACTTGCGTCGCTTGCGAACCGGCAAGCGGGACGGGCTCAATGATGATCCCGGCAGCGGCGTCAAGTCCGTGACGGCGGATGACATCCAGCTCCCAAGAAACCGTGCCGAACCGTAAGACTCCAAGCCGTAAATGCGGGGGTGTTTGTGAAAATGCGGCTTTTGCCGCAAGTGCCCAGGCGGCGCTTGCGATCAGCGCGCGTCGAGCGATCGTCATGGGCGCCCTCCCAAAGGCGTGCGTGTGCCATGCTTGAATAAAGCACTTTTTTGCATAACGGATCGCATATCGAACGCTTTTGCGTTGCTCTGTCAATGCTGCGTTCGGGTGGGGCTGCCATCAAGAATGCGATCTTCCAGCAAAAAGCGAAGGCCGCGCTGCCACATCTCATCGCTATTGCCGCGGATATCCACGCTTCCGGATCGCAAGATTTTCCCGGTTTTTGCATCCTCGATGACGAGATTGATATTCAGGATCAGGTTGCTCACCTTCTGCACCCAACCATAACACGCAAGCGTTGCGCCTACTGCTTGTGCGGCATCGCGCTCGCAGCCGTTGCAATGAAGAATGTCTGCTTGGTCGGCCATTTTGGCACGCAAAACGGTCGGATCGGCGACCCGATAGAGGCCGGAAGCAGCAAGCCGCTCTCGCAGCGCGTCGCTGAGCATCCGGGCGCGCGCGATTTCTTCTTTGCTCGGCGGCGCCGGCGATGTATCGACAAAGAGGAAGTCAAAGACGGCAAGCAGCGGCGGTTCTGCCGCGTCTGGCCTGCGCGCGAGCGGAAATAGAATAGCAGTTCCCAATCCGAGCAGCATGGCGCGGCGACGGGGTAGGTGGAGGTGAGGAAACGAGCGCATAATCCTATCTTATCTTATAGGACTTGCGCTTGCCATATGTCTCGCCAAAATGCGGCCGAGTAAAAAGACAGCGGAGGGACGAATGCTCGCCTTGCACCGCAGGCGGCTTTTCTTGGCTGCAGGAGCAGCGCTTTTTTTGGAATTGAGCTTTGCGAAGGGTGCTCCGGGCGAGGCTCAGGAGGCTTCGCCGCAGGCAGTGGAAATTGTCTATTTGGGTTTGGCGGAAACGCGCGCGGTTCCCAGCACCGCTTTGGAACCGCCGCCACGCGACGAGGGGCTTGCAGGTGCACGGCTGGCGCTTTCGGATAATGTCACGACCGGCCGGTTCACCGGGCAGAGCTTTGTGCTGAAGGAAGCCATCGGCCAAAATGAGGCTGCCGTCGTTGCTCTCTTCCAACAGGCGACGCAAACAGGAGCGCGCAATTTCGTCACCGCGCTTCCGGCAGCGCTGTTGTTGAAGATTGTCGATCTGCCCGAGGCCAAAGGTGCGACCTTTATCGATGCCACCAGCAGTGACGATTCACTCCGCGCCGAAGGCTGCCGGCGGAATGTGCTGCATGTGCTGCCAAGCCGGGCCATGCTTGCCGATGCGCTGATGCAGTACTTGGTGATAAAAAATTGGCGCCGGATCATGCTGGTTTACGGGAAAGAGCCGGCGGATATGGCCTACGCGGAAGCGATCCGCCGTTCGGCGCATAAATTCCAGGTCACAATTGTCGCTGATAAGCCATGGACATTCAATCCGGCGGCGCAACAGGCAGACACCGGCCATTTCGAGGTCAACACCGAGGTCTCCAACCTTACACAAGGCTACAACTATGATGTTTTGATCGTGGCGGATGAGGCGGGCAATTTCGGAGATGATCTGAGTTACCGGACCTATCTGCCAAGGCCGGTTGCCGGGACGCAGGGGCTAACGCCCACGGCGTGGTCTCGGATATATGACGAAATCGGCGCCCGACAATTGCAACTTCGGTTTCACACCGCAACAAAACGCTGGATGACGGATCTCGACTATGGCGGCTGGCTGGCCGTGCGGGCTTTCGGCGAAGCCGCCATTCGCACGGCCAGTGCGGATCCCGCGAAGATCGCTGCGTATCTGCACAGCAAGGATTTCGAGTTGGCCGGCTACAAGGGACCGCCTTTCAGCTTCCGGCCGTGGGATGGCCAGTTGCGACAGCCCGTTTTGCTGGTGGATGATCGTTCGCTTGTTTCCATCTCTCCACAGCCGGGCTTCCTGCACCAGTTTTATGAGACCGATACGCTCGGCGTTGATCAACCGGAGACAAAATGCCACTTTTCCTGAAACGCGGCCTGGTTTTCGCCGGTTTTGTTCTTTTTCTGCTGTGCGCCGTGCCGCGAGCGCACGCCGAAAAGCTCTTCTTTTCCAACGAAAAGGACAATACCGTTACGGTTTTGGATGCGCAATCGCTGAAGATCGTAAAAGTGATCCCGGTCGGCGCGCGACCGCGCGGCCTTGTTCTGTCCAAGGACGGCAAACAGGTTTTTGTCTGTGTCGGGGATTCCGACCGTATCGATGTGATCGACGTCCAGAAGCTCGAGGTGGTCGGAAGCTTGCCGAGCGGGCCGGATCCGGAGACATTCGCGTTAAGCCCCGACGGCAACACGCTTTATATTGCCAATGAGAACGACAATTCGATAACCATTCTCGACGTGAAGGCGGCGCGCATCATCGGCTCGATTCCCACGGGCGTCGAGCCGGAGGGCATGGCGGTCAGCCCGGACGGCAAGCTTTTGATTAATACGTCCGAAACCACCAGCATGGTCCATTTTATCGATCCGCTTGCACGCAAGATGGTGGCCAGCGTGCTTGTCGGCACGCGCCCGCGCTATGCCGAGTTCACCCCGGATGGCAAGCAGGTTTGGGTATCCTCCGAGGTGGCGGGCCAAGTCGCGGTGATCGACGTTGCATCAAGAAAGATTCTCAAAACGATCCGTTTCGAGATTCCCGGTGTGCCGAAAGAGACGGTGCAAGCGGTGGGGATCAACATCACCAAAGACGGCAAGACTGCCTTTGTCGCCCTTGGGCCGGCCAATCGCGTTGCGGTGATCGATGCTGCAACATACGAGGTGAAAAAATATCTGCTGGTCGGCCAACGCGTGTGGCACATGGCATTCTCACAAGATCAGAGCAAATTATATACGGCCAACGGCATCAGCAACGACTCTTCGGTGATCGACGTCGCAGCGGAGAAAGTTTTGAAATCCGTTCCCGTTGGCCAACAACCATGGGGCGTTATCGATGTGCCCTGACCCGATGCTTGCCGATATCGCTTCCGCAGCTCCGCGCCCGGCGCCAAGGGCCTTGGCGGAAACGCCAATCAGGGTGGAAGGGCTTAGCCACGCTTTCGGCCCCCGGCGGGTTTTGCGGAACATCGAATTTTCCGTCGAACGTGGGGACTTCACCGTTCTGCTTGGCCTGAATGGTGCCGGCAAAAGCACGTTGTTTGCGCTGATCACGCGGCTTTATCATAATCGTACCGGCCACATTCTTATCTTTGGCGAAGACATTCGTCGCAACCCCTCTGCCGCGCTCAAGCGCATGGGGGTGGTATTTCAGCAACCCACTCTGGATCTTGATCTTTCCGTCGAACAGAATTTGTTTTACCATGCAAGCTTGCATGGGCTTTCCAAGCGTGTTGCCGAGCCGCGCATTGCGGCCGAGCTCACACGAGTTGGGCTGGCTTCGCGGCGTCGCGATAAAGTGCGCCAGCTTTCCGGCGGGCAGAGACGGCGCGTGGAACTTGCCCGAGCGCTGGTGCATGCGCCCGAACTTCTACTGTTAGACGAGCCCACGGTGGGGCTGGATATCGAGAGCCGGTATTTTCTGCTTGAACATGTGCGCCATCTGTGCCGCGAGCAAGGGCTCGGCGTGCTCTGGGCCACCCACCTGATCGATGAGGCCGCGGAGGATGCGAAAGTGATTATCCTCCATAAAGGGCGCATTTTGGCGCAAGGCGCGGTGCCGGAGGTCATCCGTGCAGCCGGGGCGACGCATCTGAAGGGTGCGTTCGAACAATTGATCCGCACCGCAGATGAGGGCGAAAAGTCGTCATGACCATAGGGCAATATGCAATCTGCCTCAACGGGGTTGTTCGGCGCGAGGCGCTGCGTTGGTTCAACCAACGCGGTCGGTTCATCTCTGCGCTCGTGCGGCCGTTGGTTTGGCTTGTGATCTTTGCGGCGGGTTTTCACTTCGTGCTCGGGGTTTCCATCATTCCGCCGTATGAAACCTATATTCCTTACGAGGTTTATATCGCTCCCGGCTTGGTGGCGATGATTCAATTGTTCAACGGCATGCAAAGCTCGCTTTCGATGGTTTATGACCGGGAAATGGGCAGCATGAAAACGCTCCTGATTAGCCCGTTTCCCCGTTGGTATCTGTTGCTTGCGAAGCTTTTGGCCGGGGTCGCGGTTTCTATTGTCCAATCCTACATCTTCCTTGCCATAGCTTGGTTTTGGGAAATCGAGCCACCGCTTTCGGGTTACCTTGCCGTGCTGCCTGCGCTGATTCTTTCAGGCCTCATGTTGGGCGCGCTCGGCTTGGTCCTTTCATCCTTTATCCGCCAGCTTGAAAATTTTGCGGGCGTTATGAATTTTGTGATTTTTCCGATGTTTTTCACGTCTTCCGCCTTATATCCGCTTTGGCGCGTGCAGGAAGCAAGCCTTCCTCTTTATTGGCTCTGCCAGATCAACCCGTTTACGCATGCGACGGAGCTGATCCGTTTTGCCCTTTATGACAAATTCAACGCCACCTCGGCCGCGGTCTTGGTGGCCTATACAATCATTTTCATGATCGTCGCGGTCATAGGCTATGACCCCGCGCGTGGGTTGATGGCGCGCCGCGCCGGGGCGGAGTAAGCCAGACGCAAGGGCAGGGTATTTTCTTCTGGCCTGTGGTCGTGCGCTTTCTATAGCGCTCTGCGCAGGCGGCCGATTCGGCCGACATCGGCAAGGCGGCGATCCAGAAAAGCGAGCGTTGCCGCGTCATCTTCGCTGGGGTCTCTGAGCCAATACAAAAGGGTGCTCATATGCACACCAGCGAGCAGCAGCCGTTTCGTATACCAACTGAAGTCGACCGCATGATCTCCCGCAAGGTACCAGATCGCATCAACGGTGCGGGCTTCGCAGCGTAAGGCAACCGGAACATAATGTGGCAAAGCCAACTGGCCAAGCGCGCGCCGCACGGGTTCCTTGAAAAGACGGAGCTCACGCAAACGCAATGCAATCAAACTGCGGACCCGCGCCGTGGTACGCATACCGGCAAGCGCCCCCTCTTGCGCGGCTTCTTCCATCCGGCGATCGGCCCAGTCGGCAAACGCTTCCAAGAGATCAGCCGTGCCCCCCGGAAACAGCAAAGCAGCATCCTCGAAAACCCCACCTTGCTGTTGAAGCAGTCTGCCCAAAGCGGGAATATTCCATCCAGGAAACGGATCCGCATGCAGCAGAGCCAAAAGCGCTTCATCGCGTTCCGGGCTACGGGCGGGCGGGGCAATCACGGCCGCTGCTCCGGGGCGGCAAATCGGGCCAATTCTTCCGTGAAGCCGAAAAGCCGGAAATCGTGCATGCGCATCGGGTAAAGAATCCCGTCCAGATGATCATTTTCATGTTGCACCACGCCGGCATGCAACCCCGTCACCTCGGCGGCAACCTCATTTCCTTCAAGGTCAACGCCGCGGTAGCGCACGCGCCAGGGGCGAGCAACGGCGCCGCGCAGGCCCGGAATGGAAAGGCAGCCTTCCCAGCGCAGTCGGACGTCCGAGCCCACCGGCTCAACTTCCGGGTTGATCAACACCCGAAGCTCGAGTGCATGGTCATCGGGGTCGCCGCTTGCGCGCTCGGGCGGCACGCGAAAGACAAAAATGCGCAAGGGCACATGAACTTGCGGGGCGGCAAGCCCGATGCCGTTGGCATCGTGCATGGTCTCAATCATGTCATGAGCGAGCCGCCGGATCTCCGCTGATCTGGGATCCGACACGGCCTCGGCCTTTTGGAAAAGGACAGGATGGCCCATACGCGCAATTTTCAAGATAGCCATGACAAATGCCTAATATGGTTGAAAGTCTTTTGCAGTCTGCACAAGCCATGCTATAGCGGCCGCTCTGCTTGACAAGCAGAAAACAGCCCATATCTCCGGCCCGGAAGCGTGCCGCAGCAGAACAAAGGAGTGATCAGCCAAGTGCAAGTTCTGGTTCGCGATAATAATATTGATCAGGCGCTCAAAGCGCTCAAGAAAAAGTTGCAACGGGAAGGAATTTTCCGAGAAATGAAAATTCGGCGGCACTATGAAAAACCTTCGGAACGCCGCGCGCGCGAGGCCGCCGAAGCAATCCGGCGCGCACGGAAACTCGAACGCAAGCGGCTGGAACGCGAGGGCTTCTAGCCAATACGGTTGGCAAGTGCCGCTCCGGGCAGGCAGCTGAAGCCGCTTGCCGCCCTTCGATCCGAACTTCGGCTCGGACAGAGTGTAGCCATAGCAGACATCGCGAAAGCGATAGACAAACCACGGTTGCATGGTTAATCTTTGCATGCAACCGTAGGAAGGCGGCTTGGCTATATTGCCAACCTTTCTCCCCGCGAGTCGCTCGTTTGCTTCTTTATGGTTCTCGCGCTTGCCTCATGCCCGATGATGAATGCCGAAATTGCCTCTTTCGCTTTCTCCGGGATTGAGGCGGTGCCCGTCACCGTGGAAGTTCAGGTGGCCCACGGTTTGCCGAGCTTCCTGGTTGTCGGTTTGCCGGATAAGGCGGTTGCCGAGGCGCGGGAACGCGTGCGCGCCGCTCTCAATGCGATGGGTTTGGCGTTGCCGCCCAAGCGGGTGGTGATCAATCTTGCTCCGGCGGACCTTTTGAAAGAAGGCAGCCATTTTGATCTTCCCATGGCGCTTGCCGTCCTGGCGGCGATGGAAATTCTTCCACGTGATGCCTTGGCGGAATATGCAGCGATCGGGGAGCTTTCTCTCGATGGCACGCTGAACCCGGTGGCAGGTGTGCTTCCTGCAGCCATCGCTGCCGGCGCTGCCGAGCTTGGCCTGGTTTGTCCGGCAAGCCAAGGTGGCGAGGCGGCCTGGGCGGGGTCCATTGAGGTGCTTGCCGCTCCGAACCTGCTTGCCATCATCAACCATTTTCGCGGGACCCAGTTGCTTTCCCCGCCCGAGCCGGCCGGCGTTGCAGAACCCGCCCGCCAGCCGGATCTGGCGGACGTGAAAGGCATGGAATCGGCTAAACGGGCGCTGGAGATTGCCGCTGCCGGCGGCCACAATTTGCTTCTGATTGGCCCGCCGGGTTCCGGCAAATCCATGTTGGCGGAGCGCCTGCCGGGGCTGCTGCCGGATCTGACACCAAGAGAAGCGCTGGAAGTGAGTATGATCCACAGCGTCGCAGGCGCGCTCGACGGGGGGCGGCTGTTGATGCGCCCACCTTATCGGGAACCGCACCATACGGCTTCGCAAGCGGCGCTGACGGGGGGCGGCCAACGCGCCCGACCGGGCGAGGTGAGCTTGGCGCACCGCGGCGTGCTTTTTCTTGACGAGCTTCCCGAATTCCCCCGCCAGAGCCTTGAGTCACTTCGCCAGCCGATGGAAACGGGCCGCACCACCGTCTCCCGCGCTGCAGCGCATATTACCTATCCGGCTCGGTTTCAGCTCATCGCGGCGATGAATCCCTGTCGATGCGGCTATCTCGGAGATCCCGCGCGGGAGTGCACGCGCGCCCCACGCTGCGGAGAGGAGTATCAGAACCGGATTAGCGGCCCGCTTCTCGACCGAATCGATTTGGTGGTGGAGGTTCAGCCCATTCCGCCGGCCGAACTTTCGCGCGCTCCGGCCGGGGAATCGAGCGCGGCGGTGGCCGCGCGTGTGGCCCGCGCCCGTGCGATGCAGCGCGCGCGGTTTGATGGATCCGGCCCGCCGACCAATGCGGAAGCCGATGCCGCAACCTTCGCCGTGACCGCCGAGGCACGCAGCTTTGCCGAACAGGCTGCGGAGCGGTTGCGTCTTTCGGCACGCGGCTTCACCCGGGTGTTGCGAGTTGCCCGGAGCATTGCAGATCTTGCCGGCGCGGAGAGTATTCGCCGGGTGGATGTCGCGGAAGCTCTGGCATTTCGGCACCGGCTGCCGGGGCGGAAGTTCTAGATCAGTTCTCGGGTGCCGGGCGCTAAAGCTTCGCGTGTGTCGGCGCGTGGATACCGAGCAACTCTAAGAGCTCGGCAAAGCTCTCGCTGACCGATTTGCCGCTGGTGTCAAGCGTGAGATCGGCCTTGGCATAAAAGGCGGCCCGACCGGCGAGGATCAATTTCAAATCTTCCATGGCTGCGGCGTTATCTGCCATCGGCCGAAGATCCCCCTGAGCGATCACCCGGTTCATATGCTCTTCGGGGCTGGCACGCAGCCAGATGGTCAAGCAGTTGGCCAGCAGCTGCGAAAAGGTCGTGGCTTCCGAAACGAGCCCGCCACCTGTGGCGATCACCGCGCGCGGATAATCTGCAAGCACACGGGCAAGCGCTTGCTGTTCGTAGCGCCGATAGGCGTTTGGGCCATACAGCGCATGGATTTCCGAGGGCGTGCAGCCGGCGAGCCTCGTGATCTCCCGGCCGAGTTCGACGAAGGGCACGGCCATCGTTTCGGCCAACATGCGCCCAAGCGTGGTCTTGCCCGCACCGCGCAGGCCGATCAGCGCAATCCGATCGCGACGCCGATCATGTTCCAGAGCACCTTCGAACAATGCCGCAAGCGCCGCCTGCGCGCGCGCCAGTTCGGCACGGCTGCGCCCGTGCAAAATTTCGCGAATCAGCAGCCATTCCGGGCTGGATGTCGTTTCATCGCCAAGCAGCTCGGCAATTGGGCAACCGAGCGCATCGGCCACCTGCCGAAGCACCAGCACGGAAACATTGCCAACTCCGCTTTCGAGATTGGCGAGATGCCGCTCGGATACGTTGGCGGTCTTCGCCAATACGCGACGCGGCATGCCTCTGCGCGCGCGCAAGAGGCGCACGCGTTCGCCGAGCCCGGCAAGGAGCTTGTCTTTGGTTTCTTCGGACCGCACTTCCGGCGCTGTTTCCGCTCTTACGTCCATGTTCCGCTTATCCGCGCCGCCCACGTTTCTCGCCCCTTACGCGCGCTGTCATGACAGGAAGGGGCCGCTCAAACCTGCAAGACAAAGCGTTTCCGTCCAATGAGGTGCTATGCATTATAGTTCATATTGCTTTGAAGGCAAAAGAAAACCGTCTTCCCCTGGCATAGCTCCCTGGGGCTGCGGGTTGCACCTGATCAATCAGAACGGCAAAAGATGTCGAAGGCAAAGATAGGGTACTGATCAAGGGCGCAAGCATGACAAATAGCAACCAGAATCCATGCGCCGGGTGAGAGGCATAACCATGCCGGAGCCGCGCAAAGTGCCGCTCGTACTCGACGGGCGCCATCTGGAAGCGAAGCTTTGGGGTGAGATCGACCCCAACGCGCTGACATTCGTTCTTCTTCATGAAGGGCTTGGTTCGGTCTCGCTTTGGCGAGATTTCCCCGCCCGGCTCGCAGAGGCCACCGGTTGCCCGGTATTTGCCTACTCGCGTTTCGGTTACGGCCAATCCGACGCCGCGCCGTTACCGTTTCCGCTCACCTACATGCATGATGAGGCGCTCTCCGTTTTACCACGGGTGCTGACAGAGTTAGGCCTGGGCCACGTGATCACGCTCGGGCACTCCGATGGCGCCTCGATCGCATTGATTCACGCCGGAGGAATGCAGGATTTTCGATTGCGCGGCACGATCCTCATCGCACCGCATCTCTTTGTTGAGGATATTTCGATCGCCAGTATTCGCGCCGCGCGAACGGCTTACGAGATGACGGATCTGCGCCAGCGCATGATGCGGCATCATCGCGACCCGGACAACGCATTTCGCGGCTGGAACGATGCCTGGCTTGACCCGCGCTTCCGCGATTGGCGCATTGATGAATTCGTTGCCACCGTGCGCGTGCCGATCCTCGGCATCCAAGGCGAGGATGACGAATACGGCACAAAAGCGCAGCTGGAAGCGCTTGCGAACGAAGCGCTCTCTCCGGTGGAGATCCATTTGATTGCAGGGGCGAAGCACGCGCCGCATCTGACGCACCAGGAAAAGGTGCTCAGCCTGATTGCCCCGTTTCTTGCCCGGATTCGCGCACTGGAAAGCGTGAAAATGCCGTGGGGGGCACGGTATCATGCAAAATAGTGCTATTTCTGATTGACAAAGGGGATCTATGCATTATTGTGCATAAACCGGGAGGACCCATGGACGCCGTTGCCGCCCCTAAGGCCATCGATTTTCGCACCGAGCCAGTGCGTTACAGACATTGGCGGATCGAGCTCCGCGATCACATCGCGTACCTTATTATGGATGTTGATCCCAACGGCGGGCTCGTGCCGGGTTACGAACTCAAGCTGAACTCTTACGATCTCGCCGTGGATATCGAACTGCACGATGCCGTGCAACGCCTGCGTTTCGAGCATCCTGAAGTGGGTGCGGTGGTTTTGCAGTCGGGCAAGGAAAACGTTTTTTCCGCCGGGGCGAATATTCGCATGCTCGGCCAGTCCTCGCATGCCCATAAGGTGAATTTCTGCAAATTTACCAATGAGACGCGGCTGGCCATTGAAGATGCCACCGAAAATTCGGGCCAGACTTATCTTTGTGCGGTGAACGGGCCGGCGGCGGGCGGTGGTTATGAGCTCGCCCTGACCGCGGCGCACATTATGCTGATCGATGACCGCCGCTCTTCCGTTTCCTTGCCGGAAACGCCGTTGCTCGCCGTCCTTCCGGGGACCGGCGGGCTCACCCGGCTGACCGACAAGCGCCGCGTGCGGCGTGATCTTGCGGATGTGTTTTGCACCACCGAAGAAGGCGTGCGCGGAAAGAAGGCCGTTGCCTGGCGGTTGGTGGACGAGGCAATTCCGCCTTCCGCCTGGGCGGAGACCGTGGCGAAACGCGCGCGTGAGGCCGCGGCGCGCTCGGACCGCCCGCGCGGTGAGAAGGGCATCACGCTCACGCGCCTCGAACGCCGCGAGGAACCCAATCAGCTGCACTACCGCTATGTCAGCGTCGTCTGCGAGCCGGACAAGCACCGTGCCACCATCACGCTCCGCACACCGGCCGAGGCCGTGCCCGCCAGCCTTGAAGAAGCGGTTGCCCGGGGCGATCGCTTCTGGCCGCTGGCGCTCGCCCGTGAATTCGATGATGCGATCCTGCATCTTCGGTTCAATGCGCCAGAACTCGGCCTTTGGGTGCTGCGCACCGAGGGCGATGCGGCGGCCGTGCTGGCGCACGATGATTTCCTTGATGCGCACAAATCGCATTGGTTGATGCGCGAAATTCGCCTGTTTCTAAAACGCGTGCTGAAGCGGCTCGATGTGACCTCACGCAGCTTGATCGCGGTGATCGAACCCGGAAGTTGCTTTGCGGGCACGTTGGCCGAACTGGCATTTGCCGCGGATCGCTCCGTGATGTTCGCGGGGCAGCGGGCCGGCGACAACCGTCCGCCGGCAACGCTTACGCTGGGCTCGGCGAATTTCGGCTGTTACCCGATGGGCAATGGGTTGACCCGGCTGGAGACCCGCTTTTACGGCGAGCCTGCGAGCCTGGCGCGCGCCAGGGCTGCGATCGGGCAGGCGCTCGAGGCGGACGCGGCAACCGAGCTCGGCCTTGTCACCTTCGCCTATGATGAGGCGGATTGGGATGACGAAATTCGGATCATGCTCGAAGAACGCGCGAGTTTTTCGCCCGACGCGCTCACCGGCATGGAAGCCAATCTTCGCTTTGCCGGGCCCGAGACGATGGAAACGCGAATTTTCGGCCGGCTCACCGCCTGGCAAAACTGGATTTTTCAGCGGCCGAATGCGGCCGGTACCGAGGGTGCGCTTGGGCGCTACGGCTCCGGCATCAAACCGGAATTCGATTACAATCGTGTCTGAGACAGAACTGCGCCAGTGCCGATGTTAAGCCCAGGGGGAGAAAACGATGCCTGAGGGAATGCATGTCGATTATGATGGCTTGATCCCGAATAATGTCGGGCTCGCGCAAGATCTGCGCGTGCGCAAAGCATTGGAGACCTGGCATCCCGGCTATATCGACTGGTGGAGGGAAATGGGCCCGGAGGGTTTCCAGGAAAGCCTGGTCTATTTGCGCACCGCTGTCGGCGTGGATCCCACGGGCTGGGCCGTGTTCGACTATGTGAAAATGCCTCAATACAAATGGGGTATCCTGCTTGCTCCCAAAGTTGAGGGGCGCACGATTCCGTTCGGTCGGCACAAGGGCGAGCCCGCTTGGCAGGAGGTGCCGGGAGAATACCGCGCCATGCTGCGCCGGCTGATTGTGGTACAGGGCGATACCGAGCCCGCTTCGGTGGAGCAGCAACGCCATCTTGGCGCCACGGCCCCCTCGCTTTACGACTTGCGCAACCTGTTTCAGGTCAATGTCGAAGAGGGGCGCCATCTTTGGCAAATGGTCTATCTGTTGCAAAAGTATTTTGGCGCTGACGGCCGGGACGAGGCCGAAGAACTGCTGCAGCGCCGTTCCGGGAATGCCGACAGGCCACGTATCCTCGGCGCTTTCAATGAAGCAACGCCCGATTGGCTGAGCTTCTTTATGTTCACCTTCTTCACCGATCGCGACGGCAAGATGCAGCTGGAAGCGCTGGCGCAGTCGGGCTTCGATCCGCTCTCACGAAGCTGCCGCTTCATGCTGACCGAGGAGGCGCACCATATGTTTGTGGGCGCGACCGGTGTGCAGCGGATCCTGCAACGCACGGTGAGCGCGATGAACGAGGCCGGCATCGAAGATCCCTACGATATTGAAGCCGTGCGCAGGCTTGGCGTGATCGACCTGCCGACCATCCAGAAAAAGATGAACTTGCACTTCTCGCTGACACTCGATCTCTTCGGCAATGAGATCAGCACCAATGCGGCCAACGCGTTCGAGGCCGGCCTCAAAGGGCGTTACCGCGAAGACAAGCTGACCGACGATCATCGGCTGCACAATGCGACCTATCCGATCTTGCGCTGCATTGGAGATAGGATCGTTGAAGAACAAGTCCCCGCGCTTTCCGCGCTCAACATGCGTCTGCGCGACGACTACGTGCGAGAGGTCGAAGCCGGTGTGGCGCGCTGGAACCAGGTCATCGCGAAAGGCAACATCAACTTCAAGCTCAAACTGCCGCATGTCGCTTTTAACCGCGCGATCGGGGAGTTTTCTACAATCCACGTCGATCCCGAAGGGAACATTTTGGACGATGCTGCCTGGGCTGCGCGCAAAAGCGAATTCCTGCCGAGTAGCGACGATGCTGCCTATATTGGCGACTTGATGAAGCCCGTGTTCGAGCGGGGGAGATATGCCGGCTGGATTGCCCCGCCGCGGGTTGGGATCGACAACAAACCCGGCGATTTCGAATACGTGCGGATTGCCTGACCGCAGGGGCGAGCCTTAGCCGGCCGATACCTTGATCTCGGTCAAACCGGCGGCGAGGACGGCAAGCAAATCCGCAAGAGCAAGCGCGATGCAGCCTGCGGTGGGGCTAAGATCCGGCGTTGCCACGTGCAGGAAGATCGCGGAGCCGCGCCCGGGAACGGGCGGAGCGTCGTTCCAGCCCAAAACGCCAACCACATCGTAAAGCGGATCAGGCCGCCAAAGCGCCTCGCAGCGCGCAGGGTGCGGCAGGCAGACCATGCGATTGTAATCTGGGTGAAGGGGGTCGTCGCACCATCCGTCATCCGGGCTGATGGGTTCGCGCAGGAGGGCGCAACTTGGCGGCTTGCCGATGCGGTCAGCGCGAAACAATACGCGCCGAAGCGCCAATAGCCCGGCGGGTGTGGCGCCATCGCCTTCACGCTTATCTATGCGTACCCCGCCCCGGCCCAAAGCCACGCGATAGGCGCGGCTGCCCATCTGAAAATACCCTTCGGGCGAAACTACGGCACGCATAGACCGCGCGCCTATCACAGCAAGTGGCCGAAACGTTTTGCTTTGGTGGCCAGATAGCGATCGTTGACGCCATTGGGTGCGATGACCAAGGGTTCCCGCGCTATCACTTCAATACCGTCAGCTGAAAGCGCCGCCACTTTGCGGGGGTTATTGGTCAGCAGCCGCACGCGCTTCACGCCCAGCAGCTCCAGCATGCGGGCGGCAATCTGGAAATTCCGCTCGTCTGCCTCCCACCCCAAAGCCCGGTTGGCATCCAGCGTATCGAGCCCCTGATCCTGCAACGCGTAAGCGCGGAGCTTGTTGACAAGCCCGATCCCGCGCCCCTCTTGGGCCAAATAGAGCAAAACGCCGGCGCCTTCTTCCGCCATGCGGCGGATTGCCCCGCGCAGTTGCTGCCCGCAATCGCAGCGAAGGCTTCCCAACAAATCTCCGGTGAAACAGGCCGAGTGAAGACGTACAAGCGGGGCCGGATGATGTGCAAGCTCACCGATCACGATTGCGAATTCCTCTGTCCCAAGCCCTTCTACCCGAAATGCAATCACGCGTGCCTCGGGCGCTTCCGCAAGCGGCACAACGGCCTCCGCAATCGGACGCAGAGCCTGAGCGAGAAGGTTGGAGTAAGCGCTCAGGTCATTCTCGGAAGGAGATGCCGGTATGTCGCTGAGCGAGAGATCCTTGAATTCGGCTGGCGCCTTGGCAACGACGAAGGCCGGCAGAAGCCCGGCATGTTTCATCAGTTTCAGCGCCGCCGCACCCGCGCGGGGTTGCCAGGCAGATAACTTCAGGCGGAGCGACCCTGTTTCGGCCTGCGGGACGGAGCTTTCCGCAACACCCCGCAACGCCTCGGCCGAGAGGAGCTCCTTCGGCAATGCGAAGGCGACGACTTCTGTTTGAGTGGTTTCAAGCGGCCCGAATATGTCCGCGACCTTGGTTTTTGTCAGCATAAGAACCGGCGGCGCTGCGGCACGCTTCACCAATTCCGCAACGGAAGAAGCAAGCGCCGTTTCCGCCCCGAGCAGCAGGATTGGCTCCTGGCCCCGCAGCAAGACGACACCGCCCGCCCGCAGCACTTGGCTCGCCTGATGGATTTGGCGCAAGCGGATACCGGCCGGCGCCTCCTGGCCCGATGCTTCGTTGAAAGGGGCGGAAGAGGGTGAATTGGGCACCGGCGCATGCGGGGAGAGACGCTTCATGGGGTTCGTCGGGGGCCTCCTGCCATAAGGGGATGCCGAAATACGGCCACAAATTTCGAGCACGCTTGGAAAATATAGAGGCAAGACGGCAGCGATGCATGGCGTAACCGGCGAAAAAATGCTAGCATTAGTGCTTCGCAACAGGCAAATGAGCAAATGACCCACATGGCTAAGCGTGCTGCAAAATCCCCCTGTATCAGGCTTTTGCCGGGCATGCTTTCCAAAAGCAATTTTCTCGGCGGGAAGTGGGATCGGCACAATAAGCTGAAGGTTTGAGGGATGGCGGGGAAGATTTTGCTCCTCTTGGTCGATGATGATCCAGCATTACGAAGAACATTAAGCGAACAACTTGCCTTGGATGGCGAGTTTGCGGTCATTGAAGCAGGCTCGATTGCCGAGGCGCGTGTGCATCTGGCGGCCAGGGTGATGCAGTTCGATGCCCTTATCCTTGATGTCGGGCTTCCGGATGGGGACGGACGTGATTTTTGCCGGGATTTGCGCGCAGAGGGCCTCAAAATCCCGATTATCATTCTGACCGCTTCGGATGGTGAAGTCGATGTCGTGCGCGGTCTTGACGCGGGGGCAAATGACTACATCACGAAACCGTTCCGGCTGGCCGAATTGCTGGCGAGGTTGCGAGCCCAGGTGCGCCTCTACAGCACGAGCGATCATGCCACCTATCGGATTGGCCCCTATCTCTTCGATCCCGGAGCCAGGCTTCTGCAGGACACCGACGGAGGCCGTCGCGTTCGGCTGACGGAAAAGGAGTGCGCTATTCTGAAATTTTTGTTCACCACGAGCATCCGTCCGGTTCCGCGCCAAGTGCTGCTGAATGAAGTGTGGGGCTATAGTGATTCGATCAGTACGCACACGTTGGAGACGCATATTTATCGCTTGCGTCAAAAAATCGAACCGGATCCCTCGCGTGCCCGCTTTCTCATAACCGAGGATGGCGGCTACTGGCTTAACCCCGACCCGGAGGGGCGTCTATTTACGTAATATCTGGAAGGTTCTTCGCAGGCACCTTCAAACGAGACGCCAAACATTGAAGATTTACCGGAAGACAGCCCGACATGACGCAGTTGAGCCCGCTAATTTTCTTATTTTCAAACGTTTTATCATGATCATGATGAAGCATCCGGCACCAACACGGCAGCACCGGAGAGCTTTCCGTCGCGGAGTGCGGTGAGGGCGGCGTTGGCCTCTTTCAACGGGAACCGCGTGGTTTCCGTCACCACCGGCACATTCGGAGCGAGAGCCAAAAATTCCTTACCATCTTGCCGGGTCAGGTTGGCAACCGAACGTATGGAGCGTTCCTGCCAAAGCCAGGCATAGGGAAAGGAGGGAATATCGCTCATATGGATCCCGCCGCACACAACCACGCCTCCCGGCGCAACGGCGCGCAGGGCGGTCGGCACGAGCGCGCCGACCGGGGCAAAAATAATTGCGGCGTCAAGCTGCTCCGGCGGGGTTTCATCGGAAGCTCCGACCCAACCCCCCGCAATCCGCCGCGCAAACGCCTGCGCCTCGGCATCTCCCGGACGAGTGAATGCGTAAATTTCCTGGCCCTTGTATCGGGCAACTTGCGCCGCAATGTGCCCGGCTGCGCCAAAGCCGTAAATGCCAAGCCGCTTTGCTTCTCCTGCCATTCTGAGCGTTCGGTAGCCGATCAGGCCAGCGCACATCAGGGGCGCTGCGGAAACATCGTCGTATCGGGCATCGATCGGAAAGCAATAGCGGGCATCGGCCACGGTGTATTCGGCAAACCCTCCATCGAGGGTGTAGCCGGTGAAGCGTGCCTCGGGGCAGAGATTTTCCCGCCCCGTCCGGCAATAGGTGCAACGTCCGCAGGTCCAGCCGAGCCAAGGGATGCCGATCCGATCGCCCACGGCAAAGCCCTCCACGCCCTCGCCGAGGGCGGCAATCCGCCCGATGATTTCATGCCCGGGAATGAGAGGCAGTTTGGGGTTGGGAAGCTCACCGTCCACGACATGAAGATCCGTTCGGCAGACGGCGCAGGCTGCGACTTTGATCAGAACCTGGCCACGCAAAGGCGCAGGCTGCGGCAGCTCCACGGGCATCAGCGGCTCACCGGGCCTGTGCAAAACCATAGCGAACATCACGCGACCTCTTTCGTCATCTTAGGCGGTTTTTGGCGATGCACTCGACCAACCAGGCAAAGTTGATAGACTGCGATCTCTCGGCCGACATGGTATGAAAGGTTCTGACATGCAGCTCAAGCGGGAACACCATATCAACCTTTGGTATGTCGTTTTGGCATTCTTGGCGATCGTTACCATCCATGATTGGCTGAGCATGGGCAGCGATGTACAAACAATTCCCTATAGCCGCTTTGAAGAATTGTTGCGCCAGGGGAAGGTCGATGATCTGGTCGTTGCGTCCGATCACATCACTGGCCGGTTGAAGGACGCTCCGCCCAACCAGCCGAACCGCTTTACCACCGTGCGCGTGGATCCCGCCCTGGCGGAGGATCTTTCCAAGGCGAAGGTGACCTTCTCCGGCCAGCCCGGGCCGGGCCTTCTGGTGACCGTGTTGAGTTGGTTTGGGCCGACCCTTCTCTTTTTATTGCTCTGGATGTGGATGATCCGGCCGCTGAGCTCGGGAATGGGCGGAGGGCTGATGTCGATCGGCCGCAGCCGGGCAAAAATTTACGTGGAAAACGAAGTGCCGACACGCTTCAGCGACGTTGCCGGGGTCGATGAAGCAAAAGAAGAGCTTAAAGAAATTATCGAATTCCTCAAAGCTCCTGAAAAATACGGAAGGCTCGGTGCACATGTGCCCAAAGGCGTGTTGTTGGTCGGTCCGCCCGGAACAGGCAAAACCTTGCTTGCGCGCGCTGTGGCGGGAGAGGCCGGCGTGCCGTTCTTTTCCATTTCCGGCTCTGAATTTGTGGAAATGTTCGTGGGCGTCGGGGCCGCGCGCGTGCGCGACTTGTTTGAACAAGCCCGTGCCAAAGCTCCGGCGATTATTTTCATCGACGAAATAGATGCGCTGGGACGCGCACGCACGGGGTTTTTGCCCGGCGGCGGGCATGACGAGAAAGAACAAACGCTTAATCAGCTTCTGGCGGAACTGGATGGTTTTGATCCCGCCAGCGGGATTGTTCTGTTGGGCGCGACGAATCGACCGGAGATGCTCGACCCGGCCTTGTTACGGCCGGGTCGTTTCGATCGCCAAATTTTGGTGGATCGGCCCGATAAAAAGGGCCGTATCGATATTTTGAACCTTTACTTGCGCAAGATCAAACTTGCCCCGGGGGTGTCCGCGGAAACCATCGCCGCACTGACGCCCGGGTTTACCGGCGCGGATCTCGCCAATCTTGTCAACGAGGCCGCCATTGTCGCAACCCGCCGCGGTGCGGAAGAGGTGACCGAAGCCGATTTTACCGTTGCCCTGGAGCGCATTGTCGCCGGGCTTGAGAAGCGCAACCGGCTGCTCAACCCGCGAGAGCGGGAGGTGGTGGCGCATCACGAAATGGGGCACGCCATCGTTTCCATGGCGTTGCCGGATGTGGATAAAGTGCAGAAGGTCTCGATCATTCCGCGCGGCATCAGCGCCTTGGGTTACACGCTGCAGCGGCCGACGGAAGATCGGTTCCTGATGAGTCGAACCGAACTGATCGACCGCATGACCGTACTTTTGGGCGGGCGGGCGGCCGAGAGCCTGATCTTTCCGGAGGTCTCGACCGGCGCCGCCGACGACCTGGCTCGTGCCACCGAAATCGCGCGAAGCATGGTGATTCGCTTCGGTATGGATCCTGCGCTCGGTCAAGTGGCGTATGAAACGCAACAGCAACGCTTCCTGACCCCGGTTCCAGGCGCGGAATGGGTGCCCAAAAATTACAGTGAGGAGACCGCTTCGGCGATTGATGCAGGGATCCGCCGGTTAATCGATGATGCGTTCGCCCGCGCCAGACAGATTTTAAGCGACAATTTGGCGCTCTTGAAGGAGAGCGCGGCATTGCTCTTGGCAAAAGAGACCCTCTCCGGTGAAGATTTGGAGAAAATTGCAGCACGCGTGAAACCGTTTACCGGCGCTCCCTCCCGCGCGATCGCTGCCGTTTAAGGCCGAAGCATCCTGGATGGCTCGATGCCCCGCCGGCGAGGAGGGGGTTCACCGTATGGGTCTTGAACATGGCGGGGGGGTGTTACGATGTTATCGTCGTTAGGCTTTCCGCTGCCTTGAGTGGGGCGGGGTAAGCCGGTCGCCTCAGCAGATAGGGACACGACGATGGATATAGAGAAATTTACCGATCGGGCCCGCGGCTTTTTGCAAGCTGCGCAAACCATTGCCGTTCGCGAGTATCATCAGCGAATTGGCCCCGAACACCTGTTAAAAGCACTGCTCGATGATGAGGAAGGTGCCGCTGCCGGCCTGATCCGCACCGCCGGCGGGCGCCCCGAGGTGGCTCTTCGGGCTGCCGAAGCAGAAATCGCGAAACAGCCGAAAGTTCAGGGGGCCGGCGCCGGGCAACCCCAAATCACGCCGGAGTTGTTGCGGGTTTTGGATGCGGCAGAGCAGGCTGCGCGCCGCGCCGGCGATGAATACGTGGCGCAAGATCGGCTTTTGGTGGCGCTTGCCATGGTGGAAAGCGCAGCTTCGCGCGCGCTTCGTGATGCCGGGGTAAGCGCGCAAGCGCTGGAACAGGCGGTGGCACAAATCCGGAAGGGCCGCACCGTGACCAGCCCGAGTGCCGAATCGACATTTGATGCATTGAAGAAATATGCGCGCGACATCACGGCTCTCGCGCGTGAGGGCAAGCTGGATCCCGTCATCGGCCGCGATGAAGAAATCCGTCGCACCATCCAGGTTTTGGCCCGTCGCACGAAGAACAACCCGGTGCTGATCGGCGAGCCCGGGGTTGGTAAAACGGCCATTGTGGAAGGGCTTGCCTTGCGTATCGCCAACGGCGATGTGCCGGAAGCGCTGCGGAATAAACGCCTGCTTGCCCTCGACCTTGGCGCCTTGGTTGCGGGGGCGAAATTCCGCGGCGAGTTTGAGGAAAGGCTCAAAGCGGTTTTAAAGGAGATTGAAAGCGCCGAAGGCGAG